>Ga0233423_10000093_pt1 | contig 52278 bp, 47 predicted proteins | sample Watercolumn_Mata_FD_180713 | JGI IMG/M metagenome (GOLD analysis project Ga0233423, IMG submission 180713) | Freshwater microbial communities from Lake Matano, South Sulawesi, Indonesia - Watercolumn_Matano_2014_112_MG | ecosystem: Environmental > Aquatic > Freshwater > Lake | place: Indonesia... | reverse complement strand
TTGTTAGTCCCTAGCTGGTTATAGGTGCCGTAAGGAGAGGGGTAATAGGTGGTGATGGTCAGGGTTTCATTCTGGGCGAAAAGAAGGACAGGAAGAAAAACTAAGAGCAGAAAACAGAGAGAGAGAGTAAATCTTGTTTGGTTTAGGCATAGGGGCCTCCTTGTAGGTTATATTTTTTATAGCATAGTTGTAGGGGGAAGTCAATGGAAAAAGTGTTGAGTTAAAATCTAATATTTGACTCTTATAAGGCAGAGGCCGCGGCTAGGAGCGGTGGGTCCGGCTAATCTCCTGTCTTTGGCTGATAAAATCTCCTTGAGGCTTCCTTCCGGCAGCTTCCCCCTGCCGATTTCAAGCAGGGTGCCCACAATATTCCTTACCATATTATGCAGGAAGCCGTCTGCTTCAATATCAATACAAATTGTATCTTGAGCCTTAGTTATCTTTATTGATTTTATAGTCCTCGTAGGTTCCCTTTCTATCTTGCCGGATGCCTGGAATGACTTAAAATTATGCTTTCCCAGGAGACCCCCTGCCTCCTTGCGTATAAGTTTTATATCCAGAGGGTAGGAATAATGATAAGTGGTGTTACGCAGGAGCGCACAAGGGTAGCTACGGTTTAATATAGCATAGCGGTAGGTCTTTGACTTTGCAGAGAAACGGCTGTGAAAAGCTGTCCCCTTTTCTTCTATTGCAGTAATAACTATATCCTGCGGCAATAGGCTGTTTAAGGCCCGCTGCAACTTCTCTGGCGCAATATTTGATTCAGTTTTAAAATTCGCAACTTGCGCTAAGGCATGGACACCTGCGTCAGTCCTGCCTGAAGCAATTAAGCGTACTTTTTCCTGCAGAATTCTTCGGAGGGTTTTCTCTATTACTTCCTGGATGCTTTTCTTGTGTGAACTATTTTGGACCTGCCAGCCGCAGTAATTTGTCCCGTCATATTCTATTTCGAGCTTGAGATTACGCATTCTGCGATCTGCACTGCATTGGTAGCCGCGCCTTTACGCAGGTTATCAGCTACAACCCATAGCCATAAACCGTTTTTTACAAAACAGTCCTGGCGTATCCGTCCGACAAAGACCTCGTCTTTACCCTCTATGTCTTTAGGCATTGGATAGAGGTTTTTTTTAGGCTTATCTATCACAATAAGCCCGGGAGATTTTGAAAGAACTTTTCTCACCTTATCAGGCGCAATTGGTTTTTGAGTCTCTATGTAAACTGACTCCGAATGGCCTGTCCTTACGGGAACTCTTACAGTGGTAGCTGAGATTTTGATTTTATCGTCGTGCATAATCTTATGTGTCTCGCGCACCAGCTTCCATTCTTCATTGGTATAATCGCATTCGCTAAAGCTGCCGATATGCGGGAAGACATTGTAGGCAAGCTGCTGCGGCAGGTATTTATTCGCTGCTTTTACCTGCACATTCTCAAACCCTGCGCCGGCTATCAAAGAAGTCTCCTCTTTTAACTGCTCAACTGCCTGCCTTCCTGCTCCTGAAGAAGCCTGAAGAGTAGTGATGATTATTCTTTTAATGCCTACTTTTTTATAAATCGGCCACAAAGCCACAACCATTTGTATAGTTGAGCAATTCGGATTGGCAATGATTCCTTTATGTTTTTTTACGTCTTTTGCATTCACCTCAGGGACAACCAGGGGGACTTTAGGGTCCATACGGAAATCCGCGCCATTATCTATTACTACTACGCCTCTTTTTACTGCCTCTTGAGCATAAGTAACTGCCGCGCCCTTTTCTCCTTCGGTCCCGGCAAATAAAGCAATGTCTATTCCCTCAAAACCCTCGGGTGAAATCGGCTGAACTGAATACTTTTGGCCGTCAACCTCTATATCCCTCGCAGAACGGGCGAATACGCGTAATTCTGCAACGGGAAAATTGCGCTGCTTTAAAACGCGCAGCATCTCAATACCTACAGCACCGACGCCTATAACCGCAACATTATATTTTTTCATAGATATTTAACCACCAAATCCCCGACTTGGCTTGTGGAATAACCCATTTTTCCGGCAGCAAGGGATTTTAATTTTTTTGTCACGACTTTTATCACTGCATTCTCCACTGCCTCACCCATCTCAACTTCCCCTAAATTCTCCAGCATCATCCCTAAAGCGCAAATCGCAGCCAAAGGATTAATCACGTTCTTGCCCGTATATTTAGGCGCGCTTCCGCCGATAGGCTCAAACATAGAAACACCCTGCGGGTTGATGTTGCCGCCTGCAGCAATGCCCATCCCACCCTGAATCATCGCCCCTAAATCAGTGATGATATCCCCGAACATATTGTCAGTGACAATCACATCAAACCATTCCGGGTTCTTTACAAACCACATCGTGGTAGCATCCACATGCGCGTAGTCAGTGGCTATGTCGGGGTATTCTTTGGCAACTTCATCAAATACCCTCTGCCAGAGGTCCCAGGCAAAGGTGAGGACATTGGTCTTTCCGCAAAGGGTGAGTTTCTTCTTTTTATTGCGTTTGCGGCAATATTCAAAGGCATAGCGGATGCAGCGCTCAACTCCCTTGCGGGTATTATAAGATACCTGAATCGCTACCTCATCTTTTGTGCCTTTGTCTTTAAATTCGCCCATACCTTTATAAAGCCCCTCTGAGTTCTCCCGCACTACCACAAAATCAATATCCTGCGGTTTCTTGTCTTTCAAAGGGCAAAACCTCTCATTATAAAGCTTTACCGGCCGAAGATTTATATACTGGTCTAAGGAAAACCTTAATTTCAGGAGTATCCCTGTCTCAAGAATTCCGGGTTTAACATCAGGGTGGCCTATTGCCCCTAAGTAAATCGCGGAATATTTTTTGAGCTCCTCTATGTCTTTATCTTCCAGGGTCTTTCCGGTCTTTAGATAGCGTTCGCCGCCAAAGTCAAATATCTTGGCTTCATATTTAAAATTATATTTTTTAGCTACCGCCTCTAAAACCTTCAGGCCTTCACGGGTTACTTCAGGCCCAGTCCCGTCACCGGGAATAACCGCTATTTTATAATTTTGCATTTTTAATATAATTCATCAACCCTCCCTCTTGGACAATCTCCTGCAGAAATTCAGGGAATGGTTGAGTTTTATAATCCTTGCCTTGGGTTATATTCTTAATTATACCGCTTGCTAAATCTATTTCAAGCAAATCTCCTTCGTTTATCTGCGCTGCATCTTCCGATTCCAGGAAAGGCAAGCCGATATTGATGGCGTTCCTGAAGAATATTGCGGCAAAACTTTTTGCTATCACCGCCCGTATACCGCACCCCTTTATCGCTAACGGCGCGTGTTCCCTGGACGAACCGCATCCGAAATTCTTTCCGGCAACGATTATATCGCCCGGGTTAACCTTGCCGGTAAAATCAGGCTTTATGCTCTCCAAACAATGCTTGCCCAATTCCCTGGCCTCGGTAAAAACCAGGTATTTTGCGGGAATAATATCGTCGGTGTTTATATCATCGCCTAATTTATGGACTTTGCCTTTAATAATCATATTTCTTCAGGGTGCGTAATTCTTCCTGTCAGCGCAGATGCAGCTGCTACCGCAGGCCCTGACAGATAAACAAAACTCTTGGGGCTGCCCATTCTGCCGATAAAATTTCTGTTTGTAGTAGCCAGGCAAACCTCTCCCTCAGTCAAAATCCCCATATGCCCGCCTAAGCAGGGGCCGCAGGTAGGAGTGGAAAATACCCCGCCTGCGCTTACGAATATTTCCGCTAAGCCCTCTTTTACTGCCTGTAGGTAAATCTTTTGTGTTGCCGGAATTACAATCAATTTCAGCCCCGGCTTAATTTTTTTGCCTTTAAGGAGCCTGCCGGCAATCCTTAAGTCGCTCATCCTGCCGTTGGTGCAGGAGCCAATCACCACCTGGTCAAGTTTTATCTTCCCTAATTCTGCTGCCAGCTTGACATTGCTCGGTAAATGCGGACAGGCAACCTGCGGCTCTAATTTTGACACGTCATATTCGTAAATTTTTTCATAAACAGCGCCTTTATCGCTTCTATAAACCTTGTATTTGCGGGGGCTAGGCTTAACATATTTTAGGGTTATCTCATCAGGCTCAATAATACCTACTCTGGCTCCTGCCTCAATAGCCATATTAGATATCGTGAACCTATCATCCATGCCTAACCTGCGGATAACCGGCCCTGAAAACTCCATTACCTTATATAATGCGCCGTCCACTCCGACATTGCCTATGGTGAATAAAATAAGGTCTTTACCGCCTACCCATTTATTGAGTCTTCCTTTGTATATAAATTTAATTGTGGCAGGAACCTTCAGCCAGCATTTCCCGTCGACAAAAGCGCGCGCTAAATCCGTAGAGCCTACGCCAGTGGAATAACATCCCATTGCACCGTAAGTGCAGGTGTGGGAATCAGCGCCTATGACCAGGTCACCCGGTAAAACCAATTTCTGTTCCGGAAGCAGCGCGTGCTCTATCCCCATACAGCCTACTTCAAAATAATTTTTAATCTTCTGCTCTCTGGCAAAATCAGCCAGAATTTTGCACTGGTTTGCGCTCCTTAAATCCTTTGCCGGAGCAAAGTGGTCAGGCACAAGGACGATTCTGTTCTTATCGAATACTTTCTTAAATCCGGCCTTTTTGAATTCCTGGATTGCTATAGGCGCGGTAATATCATTACCCAGGCACAAGTCAATCCTTGCTTCAATAAACTCACCCGGCTTAATATCTCTTTTATCCGTGTGAGCCAGTAATATTTTTTCGGCGATTGTCATTTAAATTTCTGGACAATAAGAGTGGCATTATGCCCGCCAAACCCCAGGGAGTTGGAGAGGCAAACATTAACCTCTGCTTTGCGGGCGGTATTAGGCACGTAATCCAGGTCGCAATCAGGGTCAGGATATTCGTAATTTATCGTGGGCGGGACTACTCCTTCTTTTATGGACAGGCAACAGGCTACAAGCTCTACTCCTCCTGCAGCTCCCAGCAGGTGCCCGGTCATTGACTTTGTGGAGGAAACCATTACCTTCTTAGCGTAGCTACCCAGGACTCTTTTTATGGCCAGGGTTTCTATTTTATCATTGAGCTTTGTGGAGGTGCCGTGGGCATTTATATAATCTATATCCTCCACTTCAAGATGCGCGTCTTTTAACGCCATCTTCATCGCCCTGGCAGCGCCGTCACCTTCAGGGTCAGGCGCGGTTATATGATAAGCATCGCAGGACATGCCGTAACCTGTAATCTCAGCATAGATATGCGCATTTCTGCTCCTGGCATGCTCCAAAGTCTCTAATACCACCAGGCCGCACCCTTCAGCAATTACAAAACCGTCGCGTTCCCTGTCAAAAGGCCGGCTTGCCTTTTGCGGCTCGTTATTCCTGGTAGAGAGCCCTTTTAAGGCGCAGAATCCCCCCACTCCCAAATACGTAATGCAGCTTTCTGTACCACCGGCAATCATGACGTCGGCATCGCCGCGCTCTAAAATCCTGAAGGCATCCCCGATTGCATGCGAAGCTGAAGCGCAGGCAGTGGCTACGCAGGAATTAGGCCCTTTTAGCCCAAACATAATGGCAACCTGGCCGCTTGCTTCATTAACAATCAGCATAGGGATAAGAAAAGGGGATAATTTTGCAGGCCCTTTCTCTAAATAAACCTGGAATTCCTTCTCTATGGTGTGCAAGCTGCCTATACCTGAGCCAATCAGCACGCCGATACGCGTCCTATCTTCCTTGTCCAAAACTAACCCTGAATCGGCTATAGCCTGTTTAGAGCAGGCAACAGCATACTGGACAAATTTATCCATGCGTTTGGTATCTTTGGAGGATAAGGCATAAAGGTGAGGGTCAAAGCCCTTGACCTCTCCGGCAATGCGCGAATCAAATGCCGAGGCGTCAAAGGTAGTAAGCGGCCCTATGCCGCCCTTGCCGGCTTTTAAAGCCTCCCAGAAGCTCGGTACATCATTGCCCACTGCCGAAATCGCACCTAAGCCCGTAATTACTACCCTGTTTTCCATTTTATTTTATAAAATTTACCCCGCCAAAAGGTGTGGCGGGGTATTAATGAACTTACGCTCTATATTAAAATTTTACTTATTGGCTGTTTTTTCTTCAATATACTTGACTGCATCGCCGACTGTAGCGATTTTTTCTGCCTCTTCATCGGGTATCTCAATGCCGAACTCTTCCTCCAGCGCCATTACCAGCTCTACCGTATCCAGGGAATCAGCTCCCAAGTCATCCACAAACGATGCCTCAGGGGTGACTTCCTCGGGCTTTACTCCCAGCTGCTCTGCTATTATAGACTTGACCTTATCTTGCACTGCCATTCTTTTTCCTCCTTGTTATGAACCTCACGCCATAACCATCCCGCCATCCACTACGATAGTCTGGCCTGTAATATAACCGGATCCTTCAGACGCCAGGAACAAACATACGCGCGCCACGTCATCAGGGCTGCCGAACCTGTTTAAAGGGATAACTTCCTTCATCTTCTCTTTCAGCTCATCTGGAAGCTTATCGGTCATCTCGGTCTGAATAAAGCCCGGGGCTACCGCATTTACATTAATATTGCGGCTTGCCAACTCCTTTGCCGCTGTTTTTGTAAGAGCGATTATGCCTGCCTTGGAAGCGGAATAGTTTGCCTGGCCTGCATTTCCGATTATGCCGATGATAGAGGCGATATTAATAATTCGCCCAGCCCGCTGCTTTACCATCGGCTTGGACACAGCCTTAATGCAATTAAAGGAGCCTTTCAGGTTAACATTAATGACTGCATCCCACTCTGCCTGGCTCATACGTAACAAAAGATTGTCTTTGGTTATCCCGGCATTGTTAACTAATATATCAACCTTTGCGAATTTGTCAAGAATTTTGTTTACCGCGCCTTCCACCTTCGCGTAATCCGTAACATCTAATTCTAAGGATAAAGCCTTCCTGCCTAAAGCCTCAAGCTCAGCGCAGGTTTTAGCTGCCTCTTCTATATTTACATCGCCGACCGCAATATCAGCCCCTTCCTGGGCAAAAAGCAGGGCGATAGCTTTGCCAATACCCCTCGCACCCCCGGTTATCAAGGCGACCTTGTCTTTCAGGCGCATCTTAGAATATCCTCCTTCTTTTCTATGCTTACTACCTGCGCATTAGGGTCAATGCGCCGCATCAGGCCTTTTAGGACCTTTCCGGGCCCGAATTCATAAAATTTAGATACCCCATGCGATAATATAAACCTAATTGAATCTTCCCAGAGAACGCTGGATGCAACCTGTTTAATTAAATTATCTTTAATTTCGGCGGGAGTCTTAGCCTCCCGTCCGGTAACATTGCTTATTACCGGCATACCAGGCGCGTTTATCTTTATTTTTTCTAATTCCCTGGCTAACCTGAAACCCGCCTCTTTCATAAATGAAGAGTGAAATGCTCCGCTCACCTCCAATACTATAGCCATCTTTGCGCCTCGTTCTTTTGCTTTATCTTGCGCATTCTCAATCTCTTTTACGCCTCCGGAGACGACTATCTGGCCGGGGCAATTTATATTGGCAATTTCAGTATTAGTTTCAGCCGAAATTTCTTTTACCGCAGCTAAATCAAGCCCAATTAGAGAGAGCATTTTTCCCGGAATTTTGCGCGCTTCCTCTTCCATAAACTCTCCCCTGCACCTGACTAAATAAACCGCGTCTTCAAAACTCAAAGCTTCTGCTGCAACAAGCGCTGAATATTCTCCCAAGCTTAATCCCGCCGCATAACCAGGAGCCGAGAACCCCAGCGACTTAAAAACCTCCCAGCAAGCAATGCTCACGGTTAAAATTGCCGGTTGGCAATTCACAGTTTGCGTCAATTCCTCCTGCGGGCCTTCAAACAAAAGCCTGGTAAGAGAAAATCCCAACGCCTTATCCGACTGGTCAAAGACCGCTTTACTCTCGGGAAAGGCCTCGTATAAATCCTTTCCCATACCTACATATTGGCTCCCCTGGCCGGCGAAAAGATAACCTATCATACGGATTACAAAACCGTCAACACGGGTCTATAGTCTATAGTCAATGGTCTATTGTGTTAACTATCGACTATGGACTATCGACCATCGACCCATATATTTTTTACCATTTAATCACGCAGGCGCCCCAAACCAAGCCTGCCCCAAAAGCATCCAAAAGAACGATATCGCCTTTCCTGATTCTTCCCTCTTTTACTGCCTCGCACAACGCCGTGGCAGTAGAGGCTGAAGACATATTCCCGTATTTTTCGATATTAAGGTAAATCTTTTCTTTGGGCAACCCTAGCTTCTTGGCCATGGCCATGATAATGCGCATATTTGCCTGATGCGGGATAACCAAGTCCAGGTCTTTGCATTGTAACCCCGCCTGTTTCAAGGCAACCTGCGCTGCCTCAGCCATAATCGTAACCGCTATCTTGAACAGCTCATTTCCCTGCATCTTTATATAATGCATCCGGTTATCTATGGTTTTATAACTCGCGGGTTTTCTTGAACCTCCGGCCGGAAGCATCAATAAATCCGCTCTTGAACCGTCGCTGCCCAGATACGCGGAAAGTATGCCGCCTGCTCTTACCTCCGACAGGACAACCGCTCCGGCGCCGTCTCCGAATAAAACACAGGTATTCCTGTCTTTCCAGTCGGTTATAGAAGAAAGGACTTCAGCTCCAACCACTAATGCATTTTTATACGCTGCGCGGGCAATAAACTGCTGGGCAACTGTTATCGCATAAACAAACCCTGCGCAGGCAGCGCCTACATCAAGGCAAGCCGCATTTTTAGCAGAGAGCGCATTTTGCAAAAGGCAGGAAACCGAAGGAAAGGCCATATCAGGCGTAATCGTGGCGACAATGATTAAGTCAATATCCTTTGGGTTTAGATGTGCGTCTTCTAGCGCCTGTTTAGCGGCTTTTATGGCTAAATCCGACGTGGCTTCATTTTTAGCTGCCAGGCGCCTTTGTTTTATGCCCGTGCGGGTAGTAATCCATTCGTCAGAGGTATCCACCATTTTCTCTAAATCAGCGTTAGTTAACACCCTCCTCGGCAGATACTCCCCTACGCCTATTATTCCGACCTTTTTCATCTTCTATCCAAGATTTAATGCCTCTATGATTTTCTGGTTAACCTGGCGCTCCACTTCTTCGCCTGCCACGCGTATGGCGTTCTTAATTGCCTTTGCATTGGAGCGGCCGTGGCCGATAATTACGCTGCCGTTTACGCCTAACAATGGCGCTCCGCCATACTCCGAATAATCTAACTCTTTTTTAAATTTTTCAAAGGTCCCTTTTAATAAGAGTATGCCTATCTTACCCGCAAGGCTCGTCCTAAGCAGGTGCCTTTTTAAGAATACCTGGATCGCTTCGGCAGTGCCTTCTGTAACCTTAAGGGCGACATTACCCACAAACCCGTCGCAGACAACCACATCGCATTTGCCGGAAAAAAGCGCCTTGCCTTCAACATTGCCTATGAAATTAAGCCTGCTCTTGGAAAGCAGTTCATAGGTCTCCTTCACAAAATCCGTTCCCTTTGTTTCCTCTTCGCCGACATTTAACAGCCCTACAGAGGGGTTTACCACGCCGAATATATTCTGCAGGTAAGCAGTCCCCATAATCCCGTATTGTAACAAATGCACTGGCTTGGCATCTATATTTGCTCCGACATCCACGACTAAAGATATCCCTTTCAGCGTCGGAGTAATGATGGCTATTCCCGGACGCTCAACGCCGGGAAGGAGCCCTAATCCTAAGGTGGCTGCGCAGACTACAGCGCCGGTATTTCCCGCGCTAAAAAAGGCGTCTGCCCTGCCTTCATTCACCATATTTATTCCTACCACAATCGAAGAATCTCTTTTTTTCCTTACGCTTGCTGCGGGTGACTCATGCATCTCAATTACCTCACCGGCATGCTGCACAGAAATCCTGTCGCCATGATACTTTGCCTTGACAAGAATGGTTTTTAATCTCTGTTCATCTCCGACAAGGATTACCTCCCAGCCATATTCTTCTACCGCAGCCACGGCGCCTTTAATTACCGCGTCCGGCGCAAAATCTCCGCCCATCGCATCTACGACTATCTTCATTTTTTCTTCTTCTCTTTTACCTTAATCTCCATAACCTGCCTGCCATTATAATAGCCGCAAACAAGACATACCCGATGAGGTAGTTTCGGTTGCTGGCATTGCGGGCAAGGTATGAGATTAGCGTGAGATAATTTCCAATGTGTGCGGCGCCTTCTTCCCCGCGCCTTAGAATGCCTTTTTTTAGGTAGTGCCACAGGAACAACCTCCTTCGTTCAGGTTTTTACCGCATTTCGGACAAAGCCCTTTACAGCGTGGGCTGCACAAAGGCTTCAGGGGGTAATCTAAGATTATCTCCTCTCTTATATCCGTATTTAAATCGATAACCGGATTTGAATTATCTACCGGATAATTTAATTCGATGTTCTTTTTAAAATCTATTTCAAATTCATTAAGGCAACGGCTGCAGTTCGTATGCATTAAAGCATCCCAGGTCAGATTCACGCTCACCGCATTGCTGATTTTAGAGACCTCTGCCCTTAGCCGGATCGGAGAGTCGAATTCAATAGCCTCGGTCTCTAAGTCTAACTCCGAAGGAGTAACTTCTTCAAGGAGGGTTAATCCCTCATCCGGTATCTGATTTACATCTATCTTCACGCCTTTTTGCGCAGTTTCTGCTTAAGCGCCTTCTCTACAAAATCCGGCACAAAGCTGGATAAATCCGCACCCAAAGAAGCTGCTTCTTTTAAAAGTTTTGAGGAAAGATAGCTGTAGGATTCCTGGGGCATAAGAAAGATAGTCTCAATATCCGCAGAGAGCTTCCTGTTGGTTAAAGCCATCTGGAATTCGTATTCAAAATCAGAAATCATGCGCAGCCCACGAATCAAAACCTTGCTCTTGCGCTTACGCGCAAAATCAACCACCAGACCGTCAAAAGAAGAAATCTCAATGCCCTTTAGCCCGGCTGTTGCCTTTTTAAGCATTGCCACTCTTTCTTCCAGGCTAAAAAGCGGCTTTTTATGGGGATTATGCGCCACTGCCACAATAAGCTCAGGGAATATCTCCTGCGCCCTCTTTATCAGGTCAATATGGCCGTAAGTAATCGGGTCAAAGGTTCCTGGGTATACCGCTATCTGGCACATTTTCTATAAAACGACAATACCGTATCTCCGTACCTGGATTGCCTAAATAACCTTAAATCTCCCGCTGCTTCCGGGAGATTATCCTTCTTAAAATGCTGAATAACTATAAAACCATTGGGCGCTAATATATCATAAGCCGCAAGCGAAAGCAAGGTTTTTTTTGCGAGCGAATCGTTAATACTGGCACCCGCGAGTCCCGAGCGAAGCCGAGGAACCTTTCCTTTGAAATAAGGGGGATCCAGAAAGATAATGTTGAACTTACGCTTATTATTATGGAAACCCCTGATTGCCTTTTCTGCTTCAAGAGGGTATAAACTACAGGATTTCAAGGCAAGGGATTCTATATTCTTTCTAATCACAGGCAGGCAATCCCGATTATCTTCTACGAGGGTTAACTCAGCCGCGCCCCTGGACACAGCTTCAAAACTAACCCCGCCTGAACCGGCAAATAATTCCAGGAAAGACAAGCCTTCGATATCCCCCAGAATATCAAACAGCGCCTTTCTTACCTTGTTCTGGGTGGGCCGTATGCCTTTGGGCATCTTAATAACCCTACCCTTGTATTTCCCTGTGATTATACGCATGGTTACGTCATTAGGTTAGGGTTACGATACCCGTTTCGTTATTCGGTTACGTTTTTCGTCTTTTCACGTTACCGTTACCTTAGCCGATACGGGCTTCGTTACCTTAACCGACTAACATTAATTTCTCATATTCAGGAAATCTCTGCAATAACTTTTCTTTTAACAGAGAATTGGGCCGCGCCTCTAAACGCGGGTCTGAATTCAGTAGCCTTATTGCCTCCTCCCTTGCCTTTTTTAACAATTGCATCTGGGTTAAAGGATTGGCGACTTTAAGTTCTGCCAGGCCATGTTGCCTGGCGCCAAAGAATTCCCCCGGACCTCTTATTTTGAGGTCCTCTTCTGCAATGCGGAAGCCGTCATTGTATTCCACCATTGCCCTTAAGCGGCTGGCTGCCTGTGGCGTCTGGGCATCGGATACCAGCAGGCAAAAGGACTCCTCCTTGCCCCTTCCGATGCGGCCGCGCAACTGGTGTAACTGGCTTAACCCAAAACGTTCAGCGTGCTCAATGAACATAAAAGTGGCATTGGGTATGTCAATACCCACTTCTAATACGGTAGTTGCCACCAGGATATCCAGCTTCCTATTCTTAAATTTGAGCATTATTTCGTCCTGCTTCTCCTGGCCTAATCTGCCGTGGATAAGGCCCAGATTAAATTCTTTGAATTCACCTGAACGTAACTGCGCGTACATCTTTTTTGCTCCGGCGATATCCAGCGCAAAAGACTCTTCAATTACCGGATAAATAATATACCCCTGCCTACCCTGGCTTATTTCGCGTTTAGCAAGCGCATAGGCCTCTGATTTTTCTTCTTCCCTGAAGCGCAATGTTTTAACCGGAAGCCGGCCTGGCGGAAGTTCCTTTATAACGGAAACATCCAAATCTCCGTACAGGGTAATCGCCAGGGTCCTCGGGATAGGGGTTGCCGTCATAATCAATACATCCGGGTTAGGGCCCTTGCCGGGCAACAATGCCCGCTGCCCCACTCCGAATTTATGCTGCTCGTCTATCACTGCCAAGCCTAAATTTTTAAACCGGACGCTCTCCTCTAATAAAGCATGCGTACCGATAACTAAATCTATTTTCCCTTCTCTCATCTCCCGATAAACCGTATCTTTTTCCTTTTTATTTAAACTGCTGGTAAGCAAAGCAATCATTGTCTCTTTTTCCTGATACCTGATACCTGACACCTGACACTTTATTTTTTCATAATGCTGCTTTGCCAGTATCTCCGTCGGCACCATAAAGGCGGCCTGGTACCCGCCCTGGATTGCCGTAAGCGCGGCGATAACCGCAACCACAGTCTTACCTGAACCCACATCTCCCTGCAATAACCGCTGCATAGGCTGGACCTTAGCCATATCCGATTTTATCTCGGCTATAACTTTTCCCTGAGACGGGGTTAGCTGGAAGGGCAGGGCCGATATAAAATTATCCACCAATTCACCTTCTACCTTATGGCTGATTCCCAGCCTTTGTTTCTTTTTCAATTTCCTTAAAGCCAGGGGTAATTGAAACAGGAAGAATTCCTCAAAGGCAAGCCTTTCATACGAGCGCTTTTGCATATCCGGGTTTTCGGGAAAATGAATGTCCAGCAGGCTTAAGGCAAGGTTAAACAAGTTGTTTCTTGACCTTATATCATAGGGCAGAAAGTCATTAATCTCGGGCAGGTATTCATCAAGCGCTGATTTAACCAGCTGACGAAAATTGCGCTGCGTTATCCCCTCTGGGAGGGAATAAACCGGCACAATCCTGCCGATATTAAGGGATTCGTCTGAATCCCCGGAAACAATTTCAAACTCAGGAGAATTCATTTGCAAACGGCTCCCCCAGCGTTCAATCTTACCGTATAAAATCAGGGTTTGCCCAACCTTAAAATAATCCTTTAGATACGGCTGATTAAACCAGACGCAGAATATTTTTCCTGTATCGTCCGCTACCGCTACTTCAATTATGCTAAAATCCCGCCGCCTGAATGACCTGCGCTCTCCTTTGGCCAGCACCTCTGCCTTTATGGTATGAATCTGCCCTTCCTCTAATCCGGAGATGGGGATAAAATCAGTGCGGTCTTCGTAACGCCGGGGGAAATAATAAAACAGGTCCTCCAGCGTACGGATTCCCATTTTATTAAACAACCTTGCCCTTTTAGGGCCGATACCCTTTACATATCGTATAGGTATGTCTCTGGGTTTTTCCATAAAATTAAAGCGTGGTCTGCGGTTGCTCTGATTCAGGCTGGATAGGCGGGGCCTTTTCAGTCGAGGCAATGGCTATCTTAAAACTTCGTATTAACCTCCGGTTATAAACGGGCCGGACGATATGCTTACGTCTCCGGTAAAGGGAAAATCCAATAACAAAATTGTAAACAGAATCAAGGATATTAATACTGCAAGCAAAACCGACATAGCCAGTTGCGCCCTCAGATTTTCCGAGCCGAAGAAAAAGGTAAACGTAACGGTAGTTATACCGCCGGTTATCAGGACAAACCACAGCAAAGGGTGGATGCCGCTCCTTGAATCCATTAACCGGACAGTGCGCAATTCAGACAAATTATTCAGGCTGCGCACTGATTCTTCAAAGAAAACTCTCTCGGTTTCTGTTTTTAGGGAGTAATTGCCGTATAGCTGCCATAATTTTCTTAGGATTTCTTCTACGCGAGGGCTTGCCTGTCCTTTGGCCATTGCTTGCCATTCCTCATTCACAACGCCTTTTCTATAGGCATCGGTTAAGGCGCGCGCGTTTTCTTTAAAATCGCGGGGGAAACATTCGGCATCCCTGTAAATATTCGACAGGAAAGCAGCCTCCTTTTCCACATTCAGATCGGATTTATCAAAGCTCTGCCAGACAATTACCACAGCAAAAGCAAGAAGCACAGCGTAAACCACTCCCAGGGTGCCGAAAATCGGGCCAGCCACATCATTATGCACCTTAAACTTATGGTGCGGTATATACCGGCGCACCATCAGTAACCCAGCCACGGACAATATTATTCCGCCGCCGATTATAATCAGCCCCAAAAAGAGTGTCGGTATCTTTAATAACAGCTGTTGCGCAAAAGGCATCTTAGCCTCCTTTAGGAGATATTATATCTCTTAAAATAAAAAATCCAAGCAAAATCAAGCTTGGAAGCGATTTATCCGGGGAGCACAGGGGGGAATTTATTAGGCTGCGGATGTCTCATGCAGCAACGATTCTATTCGGGCGATAAACTCCTCCCTATCAAGGGTCTTGCAGAGGAATGGATGCCCGCCGATTATTCCTTCGCATCCCTCCACGTCTTCCCGCTTTGCCAATACGGTAACAAACACTACCAGGATATCCCGGGTAGAAGGGGTCTTCTGTAGCTCTTCAGCCACCTCCGTACCATCCATCTCAGGCATAATTATATCAAGGAGTATTAAATCGGGGCGGTTGCTTTTAGCCAAAGCAATACCCTCGCCCGGACTGGCTGTAGCCCATACCTCAAACTTACCCGTCCTTTCCAGGATAGATTTCAGATAAACGCACACGTCTTCTTCATCATCAATAATCAGGATTTTTGGCTTCATTCCTAACACCTCCCCAAAAAACCCTAATTGACACAAACACTCTCCAAATAAAAAACCCCTTAAGGCAAACTAACTTAAGAGGTTTATCTTGTGCACTACCAGGCAACCCCGCTATCCTTGGCTTACGCTTCAGGACCGGAAGCTTTGCCTCTCCTTCGCCCTTTGCTAACTTAGTAGCTGGTAGGGCTTCGAAGAGCCCTGCGAAGCCATACCACCAATTTACATGTTGGATGGCGTAGCAGGGGCCCCAGCATTACTGCTAGTTTGCCTTTTTCTGTAATCGCACCTATCTTTCTTTAAAGTATAGCATAAAATTTAGCTAAATCAAGGGAATACCCACTACCGTCAATTATCACGTCTAAAACTATAGGTGTTACAATAAGTTAGGTTAATAATCAGCCGTCAATCGTTTCTAATTTCCATCTTAATCTGCTGTTAAGACCCCCCAGCCGACTCTGTTTTCTTCGTTATTCTTGCACCCCGGAAGGATTATCAGTTAGTTGTGAGAATAGAAAATCCATTTGCTCCAGCTCATCGCTTGTCAGGGAGAGAATAGACATCTGCAGGTTCAGGTCCAGGTGCTCTTTATTGAACAAATCTGCGATTTTGGCGGAGTAATCCTGGATAACCTCGTTAAAATCCTTTCCGTTAAACAATACTTCCAAGGCCTGACCATACCAACTGCCAGCCTTACCCATAACCATAGCGGCTTTATCAGACCCGATTTTTCCTTCCGCAAGCAGCTTTGATACCTCACGAGAATACTCCTCAATACGGGAGGTGACTACCGGATAACTTAGCGAAGGGTCGTTAACGGATTTGAACTCATCTAGGACGTCGTTATTAAAATCTTTTACAGTCTGCTTTTCCTCCTCAGCCGTCTGTTGCGCAAAGGAATTCCCTGCAGCAAAAACAAATAAACTGAAAATGAAAACCGCGGCCAAAAATTTTTTCATTTTAAGCCTCCTTAGGCAAGGAAATCAGCAGGCGGCTTTAGAACTTCAGCAAATCAAACTGCCAGTCCGGCCGGTTTAATTTATCCTGGAAATCAGGGTTATTCTCATTCAGCCATTTATTAAATTCGGCTACATCGCTGAATTTCTTATCCGGTTTTCCGTCATAATCGGTATCGGCTTCGGCTGACTCGAACTTTCCGTCTTTCAGGTTGACCGTTATGTCGGGCTTGCCGTCGTAATTGCTGTCCGCCTCTATTTTCGATACGTATTTTCCGTCGCTGTAGTAGGTAACATCAGTCGCACCGTCTTTATTCGCATCTACGGTTTTGGTCTGCTGTCCAGCAGAACCCGGTGTAGCCGGAAGCTGGGAATAAGCTAAATAAATAAATGCAGAGAAGAAAACCAATAAAAGGATAACGATAATGCTAATCTTTCCCATCAACCCCTCCTTTTTAATATAATACCTTATTTTCTAAGGCTCCCCACTCCCCGAGCAAAGCCAGGCATTCCCTTTTAAGGTAGCCGGGGAATAACTTCACCTTGCTTGAACCTTCTTTTTTCATCCTTCTGCAAGAGATACTTAACTCATTGAACCCTATTTTCTTTGCGTCGGAAATTGCCGTTCCGTAAATTACCGCCTCTATCTTGGCCCAGTGTATTGCGCCAAAACACATCGGGCAGGGCTCGGTTGTAGAATATACTATGCATCCGGATAAATCAAAGCCCTTTATTCTGCGGGAGGCGCTTCTTATTGCGTTTATCTCTGCGTGGCTTGAAGCGTCGCTCTTCAATACGGTATTCCTGGCCACTGCCAATACCCGGCCGTTTTTCACGATGCAGGCGCCAAAGGGCCCGCCTTCCATAGTTTTTATATTCTTTCTGGCCTCTTTAATCGCAAGCCTCATGAATTTCTCGTCTAATCTCGGTCTCATTTTACCAAAAGACAGGCCGTTACCAACGCCTTAGACTGCCTTACGACATATTATACCCCCTAAATAAAAAATCCCAAGCAAAAATTGCGCTTGGGATAATTATTCTACGCGGGTCTTCGCAACGACACAGTGATTGCTTTCCGTCTTTGCCTCCGCGTGCTGTCCGCCATCGATTCAGTGGCGGACTAATGCATGTCCAGCAAAGCCGTGAAAGCTTTTATAACTGCCCACTTCCTCCCTGCCAGCAGGCATGCTTGCCTCCATGCCCCGCTCGAACCGAATCCAAGCCAGACGCAAAAGAAACAAGAATTAATGGTGATAATTCTAACAAAACCTATTGGCGCTTATAGCTTTATTCGGAAACGGTCTTGGAGAATTTTAGAGACTTCTCTGCAAAAAAATAAATCCTCAAGCTTTTTAGTGCTTGAGGTTAGCAAAATAATCTTCTTCCCTTATGCTTAAGGATTGGGTTATTTTCTGCCTATTATCCTGAAATAGAATCTTTCATTAATTAAAATATAGCTGAAATTCTATAAATTGTCAAGTATTTAGTTTTTCGGAGGCGACCATCGCAAAGCATATATTAAGCCATGAATTGGATATCTAATGCTTAACTCAATAAACATTTTATCATTTTCATCTCTACCTACCCGCCAAAATTCATGAATTCTCCGATATTCATCCATATGCTGAACGCGTCCTTCACCTAACCAAACATCGTAGTCATAATTATCAGGGTCGAAATTTTTAGGAAATACTAATTTATATTTAAAATGCTTAGTAGGATAAGACATTCTAATGGAACAAAATTCATAATCCATATTTCTTTTCTTTAACTCTTCTAGATTCATAGCAAAAGCATTAGATGGTGACTTTTCAGCATAAGAATATTTGACACTTTTACCCCTTGGAAGACAAGGAAGAAAATTTAACTTCCAAAATAGTCTTTTATTACCTTGGATTATTATAACTGGTTTTAGTTTTATTTTGCTTTCTTCAATTTCAGTTGCATCTAACTCAATAAGGTTTTTGCTTTCTGGCATATGAGGAAGAGTAATATTATGCTCTAAGCTATAAATTTTGTCTGAGGTAGCAACCAGTTCTGTTGATGTCCTAGATTCTAAATGACCATCGGGGAATAGCTCGGTCTCTACATTCAATAACTCTCTAGAAAGTCCATAGAACTTTGAATCTAAAGTCTCTAAATATTTATGATCTTCCGTTGGCGCATCTTTCTTTTTGCTTAATAAAACCATTGCTCTAAGATAGCACCACAGAGTAAATCCTAATATAATAATAAAAGTAAAAAGAAGAGTATAGAAAATTTTATAGGTTAGGGATAAATTACTAATTAAGGCAGAAAGAGCTCCCAAAATCATAAAAGGAAGCCCAAAGAAAAAGGTATATATCGCTAGCCTGACAGCAAAAAGAGGTACACTAGTTTTGTATGCTAATCTTAAATATCTTACCGAAAAAAGCTCCATATTCCTCTCTTCTTATTAATATTATTCTACATCCCTCTTCCTCATTGTCAACCTAAAAATGCTCCTGACGGGTTTACGAGCGCATCACGATTTTAGCCAATGGAGCTTGAGCGCTGAGGGAATCCCGAGGTCCCGCCAAGGGCGGGACAATCTCGGGATGGCGATGCTGTTTGAAGCCGTCTCCGCTAGAGCGGGACGGCTGAGTTCAGCAGCCACCGAAGCGCGAAAGACCATTGGCGTTAAAAAATCGTGCTAAGCGAGAAAAACCGGCAGGAGCATTATACATGAAAACCAATTGTTCTTGTTTGTTTCGGTGGTTCAAGAAGCTGCTTTATGGCCTCAAAGACGATGGCGAATTGTTTATCATATTTCTTTTCCATTTCTTCGATTTTACGCCGAATATCCTTATAAGAAATAAGCATACGTCTCAACAGTACAAATGCGCGCATAATTTGGATGTTAACTTTTACAGCTCTTTTGCTCTTTAATACGCTAGAAAGCATTGCCACCCCTTGTTCACTAAAAGCATAGGGCAAATAACCTCCGAGGCTCCTCATCGATGGTATCACATTCTGTGATACCAAAACTATTGCTTCTTGGCGTGTAAGCCGGAACATAAAATCCTCTGGGAATCTTTCCGCATTTCTATAGACGTAAAAGGAGGCGGAATCTAACCAATAAAAAACCCGCTATCCATTTCTGAATAGCGGGTTTGTAAAAAGAAACTGCTTATTTCGAGAGCTTATTGTATAGCCAAGCCAATATCAAACCTCCGATACCGGCGTCCACAAAACCCCAGATGCCTCCGATAATGCTTCCAGATATTGTCGGCGTGTAACCCAGATAAACGCTTGCCATTACCTGCCCCCAAGCATCGCCCCAGGTGGAAAGTGTATCTATGATCCCCATGATTAGCATACTGCCGCCCCAAAGCACTCCGCAGGCAAGTCCGAATGCCTTTACGTTCAACTTTGCCATACGCCCTCCTTTCTATCAATTTGTTTTTATTATACACCAATTCAGAAAAATATCAAATAAAAAACCCCGCAACTTTTGATTGCAGGGTTTTTTATTTAGAGGGATGCCTACCTACTCTCACATGCCCTTACGAGCACACTACCATCGGCCTTGGAGAGCTTAACGGCCGTATTCGGAATGGGAACGGGTGTTTCCTCTCCAGTAAGAGCATCCCAAGAATAACCTCGACAACTTATACAAGCATAGGTAAAACTACTTTGAACCTATTAAAAGATTTAAAGGCCAAGCCGATTGGCTGATTAGTACGCTTTGGCTGAAATCCTTACGGATCTTACACCCAGCGCCTATCAAGGTCGTAGTCTACGACCAGCCTTCACCCAGCCCTTTTGCAAGGACTGGGAGGGATACCTATTCTTGGGGTGGGCTTAGCACTTAGATGCTTTCAGCGCTTATCCCTTCCGGACATAGCTACCCGGCCTTTGCCCTTGGCAGGACAACCGGAACACCAGAGGTCCGTTTCTCTAGGTCCTCTCGTACTGAAGAGAACTCCCCTTCAAGTATCCTACGCCCACATCAGATAGAGACCGACAATATTGTTACTCTCAAAATTTCCGAGGGCTTAGTCATTTCTGCTAAGCTCTGCATATCGCTATGCAGTTCGGACTGTATCTTCCTTTGTCTGGCGTACAGTCTCTGAAGATTCTGGTAGAATTTACCAGCCTTTCCTGCTGATTATCCCCACTGAAGAATTGTCACTAATTTTGGTTATCGTCTTTCGGTCACGGCTACGATGCCCGTTTCGTATTTCGGTTAGGGTTACGTTTTAAAACGGATTACGTAACCGCTAAACGATACGGGCTTCGTTACCTTAACCGCTTAACGTAACCTAAAATCAGTATCTTCAGATACACGGGATTTTCCAGCAATTAGCCAGATTTATAGACAGCAACGGTCATCTTACTGTCTCACGACGTTCTGAACCCAGCTCGCGTACCCTTTTAACCGGCGAACAGCCGGACCCTTGGGACCTTATACAGCCCCAGGATAGGATGAGCCGACATCGCAATCTTATCCACACTCTCGTATGGGATTAGACTATATCTCCATCCATTATCGCAGTAAATGGAGTTGGCGTGTGATAGCGAATACGATGCTGCTATCTCATCCCGAAATTTCGGGAATCAGTCGTTACGGGGTCTTGTAACAGAACATTGGTAGTAGGTGTGGTCTAATTATATCTAAAAATTTGCCTACACTACTAACTGCAATCCTTAAGCGATAATAACTTTTGTCTTTATTTAAGGATGTTTTAATTCCAAATTGTTCTTTCAATATTCTTGACAATTTGGATTGCTCGTTAATATTGAACTTCTGAGTATTCAGATATAGCGCCCTATAACTCTTGCAACCGTCATCCATAAACCAAACTGCTAAACTTAATGGATGAATTTGAAGATTACCGGGAATTATCTTTTTCCCAGCGGAATAAAATTTCTTATAGATTTCGGTTAATTGTGGCAAGCTCTTAGTAGTAAATCTATAAGCAATTCTTCCGGCGTTACCAAACCGCTTATGTGGCTTTGTTGAAACTAATTCTTTTAGTTCATCGTACTTCCACTCCACATATTCGCTTTGTTTTATTGAATGGTTAACTTCCAATAAAGCGTTGGTTTTGCAACGCATAGCCCCATCACCAAGCATGCATCCGACAATTATCGCTTTTTGGCATTCTGTAAGACTTCCCACGGTATTACCCTCCTTTTTTGGGCTCCACCGTTATTAGCCAATACTTATCCGACGTTACCGTCGGAACACCCCAAATGTGAGGTGCCAAACCGGATTGTCGATATGAACTCTCGAATCCGATAAGCCTGTTATCCCCAGAGTACCTATTATCCGTTGAGCGATGGCGATTCCACATTCAACCACCGGATCATTAGCCCCTACTTTCGTATCTGCTTGTCCTGTCGGACTCGCAGTTAAGCTGGCTTATGCGCTTACACTCCACAGGCGATTGCCGACCGCCTTGAGCCAACCTTTGGGCCCCTTCGTTACCTTTTAGAAGGGAACCGCCCCAGTCAAACTGCCCGCCTGTCACTGTCCTCCCGCCGGATTCACGGCAAGAAGTTAGAAACTTAGTGCAATAAGGGTGGTATTTCACATTGCGGCTCTGCCGCAGCTAGCGCCGCAGCTTCAAAGCCTCCCACCTATGCTACACATATTGAACCAAATTCCAATAGCAGGTTGCAGTAAAGGTTCTGGGGTCTTTTCGTCTTGATGCGGGTAGACGGCATCTTCACCGCCACTACAATTTCGCCGAGTCTCTCGTTGAGACAGCGCCCAGGTTGTTACACCATTCGTGCGCGTGGGAACTTACCCCACAAGGAATTTCGCTACCTTAGGACCGTTATAGTTCACGTTTTTCCCTATGTCGCCATAAGGCGTGGGCCATATCTTTTTCCATATTACTATGGACTCTGGCGTATGGTCTCTGAGGATTCAGATGGTTAGTTAGTCTTGGCGTGCTGTACGTTAACCTAATGACCGACGTGTAAATCTTTCGGGCATGCAGTATATTTATTACTCTCAAACATCTACCTGTACGGCTAAGACAATTACGCTCACGTCTTATAAATCTTAGTTATCGTTTCGGTAATAATGTTGAGACGCGCCAATTACAAAAGTTTTGCTAACATAACCACCTGCCTTTCCTGCGGATTGTCCGCACTCAAAGATTGTTACCTCGCGGTACTTTGAGATACACGGATTTTCCCGCATACAGCCAGATTTTCTTCCAAAGATTGCTCTTTGAAAGCCGCAACTAATAGTCAACGCTTTAGTCTTTACTATCGACTATGGACTATTGACTATCGACTGAATTTACGGCCGCCGTTTACTGGGGCTTCGGTTCAAGGCTTTGCAAATCTTGCGACTCGCTGACTTTTCCCCTTAACCTTCCAGCACCGGGCAGGTGTCACACCCTATACGTCCTCTTTCGAGTTTGCAGAGTGCTGTGTTTTTGCTAAACAGTCACCCGGGCCACTTTACTGAGACCTTGAAGGCCTTGCGACCTCAAGGCACCTCTTGTTGCGAACTTACGAGGCTAGATTGCCGAGTTCCTTAACGAGAGTTATCTCGAGCACCTTACCATTTTCTGGAGGTCTACCTGTGTCGGATTACGGTACGGACAGCTAAACAACTCCCCTTCGCACTTTTCTCGGCAGTGTGGTTTTAGAACACTTCCCCCTCGGAAACCTCAGGGTCCCTCCGCCAGATTCCTCTGGCAGAAACCGGGACATCCAACACCCGGCAATCCCAAACCTCCTGCGTCGCGCAAAGAGTTTTAACGCCGCTTAGCTGGTATCCGAATATTAACGGATTACCCATCGCCTACGCCATACGGCCTCGACTTAGGCTCGACTAACCCTGGGCGGATTAACCTTCCCCAGGAAACCTTAGACTTTCGGTGTGCCTGTTTCTCGCAGGCATTTTCGCTACTTATACCGACATAATCCCTACTTTAACGTCCAGCGCTCCTTATGGTACGCCTTCACCCGTTAAAGTATGCTCCCCTACCGCTTCTCCGCCCGAAGGCGAAGAAACCCGCAGCTTCGGTAATAGGCTTAAGCCCCGTTCATCTTAGGCGCGAAATCGCTCGACCAGTGAGCTGTTACGCACTCTTTAAATGATGGCTGCCTCTGAGCCAACATCCTGGTTGTCTAAGCGAGCTCACATCCTTTACCACTTAGCCTATCCTTAGGGACCTTAGCTGACGGTCTGGGCTGAATCCCTTTAGACAATGAAGCTTAGCCCCCATTGTCTTACTCCCGGAGTAAAAACAGCAGTATTCGGAGTTTGGTTGGGTTCAGCGACCGAGTAAGGTCCTGTAACCCATTCAGCACTCTACCCCTGCTGTTTAATTCTCCGAGGCTATCCCTAGAAATATTTCGGGGAGAACCAGCAATTTCTGAGTTTGTTTAGTCTTTCGCTCCAACCCACAGCTCATCCCACAGTTTTTCAACACTGAAGGGTTCGAACTTCCACCCCGGTTTCCCGGAGCTTCACTCTGGCCATGGGTAGATCACTCAGCTTCGGGTCTACTATACGGTACTAATCGCCCGATTAGGACTCGCTTTCGCTACGCCTTCTCCGCCTTTGGCGGATTAAGCTCGCACCGCACAGTAACTCGTCGGTCCATTATGCAAAAGGTACGCGGTCAGGCATTCCATCCCTTGCGAGATGGCATAGCCCTCCCACCGCTTGTAGGTCTATGATTTTAGGTTCTATTTCACTCGGCTCACCGCCGTTCTTTTCAACTTTCCCTCACGGTACTTGTGCGCTATCGGTTTAGGTGTAGTGTTTAGCCTTAGACCGTGGTCGGCCTGGATTCCTACAGGGTTTCTCGTGCCCCGTAGTACTTGGGATACCTCTAGGGTGCTTCAGGATTTCATTTACGAGGCTATCACTCTCTGTGGCGTATCTTTCCAGATACTTCTACTATCCCTCCGCAATCCCACGCTGAGGTCCCGCAACCTCTTTTTTGCCTTGCGGCAAAAAAGATTTAGGCTCTTCCCGCTTCGCTCGCCGCTACTGGGGGAATCTCGGTGATTTCTTTTCCTCAGGGTACTTAGATGTTTCAATTCGCCTGGTATCGCTTTCCCCCTCCTATTGAATTCAAAGGGGGAATATCACTACATTACTAGTGATGGGTTACCCCATTCGGAATCTCCCGGATCAAAGCCTGTTTGCGGCTCCCCGGGACATATCGGTGCTTACCCCGTCCTTCATCGCCTCACCTAACCAAGTCATCCGTGCATAGACCCTTTGTAGCTTGACCAATAAATCTGATTCTCTCGGTTTAGTTTGTAGTTTTTACCTTTACAAGATCAAATTGACCTTGTTACTTGTATATAAGTTGTCAAAGAGCGTAATTCCGCGCAACGCGGCGCGAAATAAACTTACGCATATTTTGGTGGCCGAAACACATTGTTTCGGCACCTTTTAAAAGTTTCATTAATGAAACTTTTAAAAATGGAGGCGAGCAGATTTGAACTGCCGACCCCCTGCTTGCAAAGCAGATGCTCTCCCAGCTGAGCTACGCCCCCATATGGTGGGCCCAAGAGGATTCGAACCTCTGACCCCAGTCTTATCAGGGCTGTGCTCTAACCAACTGAGCTATGGGCCCAATTTAAGTGCAATGATTAAACTTTACTGTGTAATGCCCTGATTCATTACACTCTACACAATAAATCGGAAGCCTATTGCTCACGTTGGTATTCACAGGAGAAATGCTCCCGTTTTAAATTTAAATTGAAATAGCCAAGCTCTAAAAAACTTTCGTGAGAAAATTTTTTAGAAAGGAGGTGATCCAACCGCACCTTCCGGTACGGTTACCTTGTTACGACTTAGCGCCAGTCACCGGTTTTACCTTAGGCCCAACTAGGTTGGGATTTCAGGTACTCCCAGCTCCCATCGCTTGACGGGCGGTGTGTACAAGGCCCGGGAACGTATTCACGGCGGCGTAGCTGATCCGCCATTACTAGCGATTCCGTCTTCATGGAGTCGGGTTGCAGACTCCAATCTGAACTGAGCCCATTTTTTTGCGATTAGCTCCACCTCGCGGTTTGGCAACGCTTTGTAATGGGCATTGTAACACGTGTGTAGCCCAGGGCATAAAGGCCGTACTGACTTGACGTCATCTCCACCTTCCTCCCGCTTATCGCGGGCAGTCTCCTTAGAGTGCCTCTCTAGGCCTTGCGGCTTTGAAAGTAGCAACTAAGGATGATGGTTGCGCTCGTTGCGGGACTTAACCCAACATCTCCTCAAGCAATATTTGCTTGTAGACTATATCATCTTCTCATGAGTCGTATGAGAGCCAGCGTATGGCTACCTTTTAATTTTTATTTCTTGTAGCCTCATCCGCTATTTTATAGCGGAATCAGTCGTTACAGGGTTAAAGGAAGTTTGTACCTCATGGAAGGAGCAATATAAGGCTGGATTAATCTGTAAAACTTATCTACAGTTTCAACGGGAAAATATAGCTGACCATTCTTATGAAGATTTACCTTGATGTTAAATCTGCGCTCTAAGTAACTCCTTAGATATTCACGGTCATTAATGCTATATCCTCTTACGCTGATAATCATGCCTTTCGGTGTTCTTGCTCCCCGACCGCCATCGTCCATAAACCAAACTGCAAGACCTAACGGATTAAGCTTGAATTGCTTACTATCTCGCGGAACAATCTTTTTGCCTTTAGGATAGAATTGCTTTCTTAAGGATTTAAAGATTGGTTTAGTATAAAATCTCCATGAGGTGTATATCTTCCTTGTCCGTTTGTCATAGCGCAAACAGCGTTTTGGTACCCCGCTTGTAAGACGGCATAGCTTTCTGTATTTCCACTGCAAATATCCGATATCTTTTTCCCGATGCTCTACTTGTAGTCGGCCGTTTCTATAAAGATATCCGTCTCCCAGCACAGTACCCAGCGCTATCTGTATTTGATAGTTGGTTGGACGCATGCACTTCCTCAACTTCCCTCGGTGTTGTCCTAAGATTAGGATTTCACCGATATAAGCTGGATTTGTCTATGAGATTACTCTCATAGGTCGCGATTTCATTCACGACACGAGCTGACGACAGCCATGCAACACCTGTGCAGGCTCCTGACTTGACAGGTGGTCCCCCTTTCAGGTTCCTACTTCCTGCATGTCAAGCCCTGGTGAGGTTCTTCGCGTAGCGTCGAATTGAACCACATGTTCCACCGCTTGTGCGGGCCCCCGTCAATTCCTTTGAGTTTTAACCTTGCGGTCGTAGTCCCCAGGTGGAGCACTTAACGAGTTATCTTACGGCGCTGAAGGTTGCCCCCCAACACCTAGTGCTCATCGTTTACGGCTAGGACTACCAGGGTATCTAATCCTGTTTGCTCCCCTAGCTTTCGCAGTTCAGCGTCAGGGCTAGACCAGAGAGCCGCTTTCGCCACTGGTGTTCCTCCCGATATCTACAGATTTCACCCTTACACCGGGAATTCCGCTCTCCTCTTCCAGCCTCAATCCCCGCAGTTTCAATAGCAGTTCTATGGTTAAGCCATAGGATTTCACTACTGACTTGCAGGGACACCTACCTGCCCTTTACACCCAATGAATCCGAGTAACGCTCGCCACCTCCGTATTACCGCGGCTGCTGGCACGGAGTTGGCCGTGGCTTCTTCTCTGGGTACCGTCAATCCCGATTGCTCGGGTTTTCTTTCCCATCGAAAGAGGTTTACGATCCGAAAACCTTCATCCCTCACGCGGCGTCGCATAGTCAGGCTTTCGCCCATTGCTAAAGATCCTCGACTGCAGCCTCCCGTAGGAGTCGGGGCAGTGTCTCAGTCCCCGTGTGGCTGACCACCCTCTCAGGCCAGCTACCCGTCAATAGCCTTGGTAGGCCATTACCCTACCAACTAGCTGATAGGACGCGAGCTCATCCCCAAACAGCAACCCTTGCAGGCCACCTTTACTTACGACAACTTATGCCATCGTAAACACATCGGGTATTACCCTCACTTTCGCAAGGCTATCCCCGACTTGGGGGTAAATTACTCACGTGTTGCTCACCAGTCTGCCGCTATCCCGCCCTTCCTTTCACCCAAGGTTACCCCCAAGTAATTGGAAGGGCTGGATCGCTCGACTTGCATGCCTAATCCACGCCGCCAGCGTTCACTCTGAGCCAGGATCAAACTCTCCGAAAAATCTTTGAGAAGTTTGTATAAAGGCTCTTTGATTCTTTTCTTTGTACCTCAAAAAATTGACCAATAAAATCCTTGCGGATTTTGGTTGGCCACGCTTGGCTATTCAATTGTCAAAAGAGCGAAAAAACAAAAAGCGCCCCGACAACTTCCGGGACGCTTCAAAATCTAAGATTCCTGCGTCTTTTCAGTCGGAGATTACACTACCCAAACTTGTCAATACCTTGCTCTTTTTTATCCACCACTTATATTATACTTGACATTTTGCTTTTGTCAAGAGGGAAAGTAAATATATACCAAAGAGTTAGCTTTGTCAAGTATTTTTTTAATTTTTATCTATTTATTGAATTGATACCTTGTTAAATTCTTCAATTAACGCCTTTTTATCTATACCTATATCTATAAAATCCCAAGGCAAAAGTTCACCTGTCGGTATATCCCTTAAATAAAAATGCGGGTCTATGCCTGTTTCCTTGAATGCGGCGCACCAGGCCTCAAAGGAAAAATGGTTGCTCCAGGCATCAAACCTTGCTCCTTTATTAAAGGCAGAGAGTATAACCTCAGCCAATCTCCTGTCTCCGCGGGAAAGTACACCTTCAATAAAACTCATATAGCGATTATGAAAATCTAATTTGAGCCTCTTGTTTCTGGCTTTATTCTTAAGGTAATCCTGTTTACATTTTATGCCCTCTAAATCCTGCATCCTGAACCACTGTAACGGCGTGTGCGGTTTTGGTATCAGGGTATTGACGCTGATATTAACCCAGCCCTTGCGCGCAAGGGCTGGGTTAACCTGCCTGCCTAAATCCAAAGCCTTATTGGCAAACTCAATAATCCCGTCTAAGTCTTCTTGTCGTTCATAAGGTAAGCCAAGCATAAAATAGAGTTTTACGTGCCGGTACCCTGAGTGGTACGATTCTTCCAGGGCTTTAAAAAAATCCTGCTCATCAAAATCCTTGGCTAATGCCTTGCGCAACCTTTCTGTGCCGGCTTCAGGGGCAAATGTCAGGCCTGTTTTTTTGATGCTTGCGATGGTTGAAGAAAGTCCGCCCACCATTGCCTTTGCTTTTATTGAAGGCAAAGACACCGCGACTCCCTTAACTTTTAATAAAGCGACTAAATCCTGCAAAAGCCCTTCGATATGGGGATAGTCGCTTACGGATAAGCCGCCTAAGGATATCTCCTCGTAACCTGTGCGGCTGCAAGCCTCATCAGCCAGTTTTAATATATTGCCTGCGTTTCTCAAGCGCAGGGGAAAATAGCACTGCCTTGCCTGGCAAAAGCGGCACCTGTTTGGGCAGCCGCGCATAATCTCTAAACTGACGCGGTCGTGCACAATCTGAATATACGGCACAAGCCATTCAGACGGGAAAAAACAGGAGCCCAAATCTTTTACAAAGCGCTTTTTAATCTTGGCCGGGATACCTTTGATTTTCGGCTTAAAGCCTTCTATTGTACCGTCGGGTTTATAGGTTACTTCATATAATGCAGGCACATACACCCCCTCAACCTGAGAGAACATAGACAGGAAATCCTGCCTATTAATCTTAGAAGTCTTGTAGTCTTTGCCGTATTTTCGATAGAATTCGACGATTTCTAAGATTGCTTCTTCAGCTTCCCCGACAACAAATAAATCGAAGAAGTCATGCATCGGCTCCGGATTCAGGGTGCAGGGGCCCCCTGCTATGACTAATGGGTGGCTGGAATTGCGTAAACCCGCCTTCAAAGGTATGCCGCCTAACTTCAGCATATTTAACACGTTGGTATAATCTAATTCTGAACCCAAGGAGAATCCTATAATATCAAATTCCCCGAGCCTCTTTTTTGTCTCCAGGGAGAAAATCTCAATGCGGTTATGCGCAAGCATATTCTCCATATCTGTATCAGGAGAAAAAAATCTCTCGCAGCATACGTCTTCTGTGCCATTCAATATGCCATAAATAATCCTCACCCCTAAATTACTCATGCCTATCTCGTACAAATCCGGGAAGCACAGGGCGAATTTAATATCGGCGCTGTCAAAATTTTTCGTGGAGGCATTCCATTCCCCACCGATGTAGCGCGCCGGCTTCCTAACTCCTAATAATAAATCATCAGATATCATATTATCATTCATTGCTATATCTTTAGAAATGACCCTGGCGTTCATTCGAGCGAATGGAGCTTTTAGCCAGAGGAGCTTGAGTATTTTCGGGAATCCCAGTGGAGCGAAGCGACAACACTGGGACGGCGATGCTGTTTGAGGAGCATTTGCTGGAGCAAATGCTCCGAGTTCAGCAGCCGCCGAAAATGCGAAAGAACTCTGGCGTCCGCCGCAGGCGGAAAAGCGACTTTGAGCGAGAAGAACGCCAGGTTCATTTAAATCAAAATACCGCCCTTTTCTTATCGATATTCGCCAATATTCCCAGCGATATGAATGTCGTGATTACGGATGAACCGCCGTAACTCATCAGCGGCAAAGGCAACCCTACAACCGGGGCAAGCCCTAAGTTCATAGCGATATTGATAAAAATCTGGATACCCAGCATCAAAGAGATTCCGAATGCCAGTAATTTAGCGAAATAATCGTGCGTTCTCTGCGCAATTGAAATACCCTGCCGGATTAAAAGATAATATAAGAGTAATAATGCGGCGCTGCCTAATAAACCCCATTGCTCGGCAAAGGTAGCGAATATAAAATCAGTGTGTGACTCAGGCAGAAAATGCAGCTGGCTCTGCGTCCCGGCAAGCCACCCTTTGCCCCAGAGGCCACCTGAGCCGATGGCTATCTTTGATTGAATCACAGTGTAACCTGCGCCCAGAGGGTCTATATTAGGATTCAAAAACACAAGGAGCCTCTCCTTCTGGTAATCCCGCAAACTATGCCAGAAAAAAGGAAGCGCTAAGATGACAAGCAGTAAAAATATAAGAATATACCTTGGTTTAAGCTGGGTAAGATATATGAAGCCGATGAACAAAAAGAGTATCATCATTGCGCTTCCTAAATCCGGCTGCTCAATAATCAAGCCCATGGGAATGGCTATAAACAGGAAAGGCAAAATCAGGCCCCGCAACAATCCAAACTTATGCGAAAGCAGGGAAATATCAGCAGCGGATTTCCTGCTAAAGTACCTGGACAAGAATATTACGATAATTAATTTTGCAAATTCGGAGGGCTGGAAGTTGAACCACGCTATCCTTAACCAGCGCTGGGCCCCTGAACGCACTGCGCCGAGGATAAACACTAAAAACAAAAAAACGAGGGCTAAAGAGTACAAAAGATATGTCCAGTCCCAGAGCCGGCGATAATTCAGATTAGATACGAACACAAACATAAGCAGCCCCAGAAGAACCCAGAGTATCTGGCGTTTATAAATCGCCTCCCAAAGTTTGCCTTCTTTCTGGTAAGTGCTACTGTATATGGATAAAATGCCTATCGAGGCAATTAAGACAGCGATTATCAATATGATAAGATTAGCCCCTCTCAAATCAACCCTCCGGAAACCAAATCCGCTATTATTTGTTTTGTTAATACGCAAGATACATAGCCAGGACCACCGTGTTCCAGGAATACGCAGATGACAAACTTCGGATTTTTAAAAGGGAAAAAACCGACAAACCAGGCATGCGGCTGTCCGTGCGCAACCTGGGCAGTGCCTGTCTTACCTGCAACTGAAACCCCTATATCCGACAATACATTAGCAGTACCGCCGGGATTTAAAACCACATCCCGTAAGCCCTGCCTTATATAGTCTATGGTACTTGCCTTTAAGGAAAGGCGGGTAGCCTTTCTTTGATAAGTAGAAATATCCTGGCCGTCTATAGCCTTGACTATATAGGGGGTTACCAGATAACCTTTGTTGGCAAAAACCGCCATCATGCGCGTCAATTGCAGCGGAGTAACTAAAACATCTCCCTGGCCGATACTTAAATTTGCCGTATCCCCGTCAAACCAGTTCTGGAATTTATTAATCCTTCTCCATAACGGGGAAGGTATAAAGCCGCCTGCCTCGTAAGGCAATTCAAAAGAAGCGGGCTTTGACAAACCAAACTTTACTGCATAATCGTGTATAATCTGCGCCCCGGCGAGAAGACCCGTCTTGTAGAAAAAAACATTGCAGGAGTGCGTAATGGCCTCAATTAAATTCTGTTGCCCATGTTTACTCCAGCAGGCAAATCCCTGGTTTCCGATAGATATGCCGCCCTGGCAAAGAAAGGTTGTGGATGAATTTATTTTCCTTGTCTCTAAGGCAGCGGCTGCCACAATAACCTTAAATACCGAGCCTGCAGGGTAACTGGCGCTGATAGCGCGGTTTATTAACGGCGCATCAGGATTATTAAAAAGATTAGAAATAGAAGGCGATTTAGCCACAAATAGCGAGGGGTTAAAATTCGGGGAACTCGCCATAGCGATAATCTCTCCGGTGTAAGGGTCCATAATTATCACGCAGCCTCTTCTGCCTTCCAGCTTACCATCCGCTATTTTCTGTATCTTTAAATCCAAGGTCAATTGCAGGTCTTTGCCGTTACGCGCAGGCTTAAAGCCCAGCATACGCGCAAACCTGCCCCGATGGTCCACTTCAACCGATAAGCCCCCTTCTTCCTGGCGCAGGTAATAATCATATCTTTCCTCTACGCCGCCAAAACCCACTATATCCTTTGTCTTATAACCGTAATCCTCTAATTTTGTGAGTCGCCAGCGGTCTATCTCGCTAACATAGCCTATAACATGGCTGGCAAGCCTACCGTAAGGATAATGCCTTACCGGTTTAGGTTGTATGATTATACCGGGAATCTCATTTTTTAATTCTTCCAGGGCAATCGCCTTTTTTATATTTATATTTTTGGCAATAGTAACCGGCACAGAGGACGAAACGTACCCCTGTCTAAATGTCTCTTTCAAATCCCGCGGGCTTGTGCCTAAAATCGCGGCTGCCTCGGTTAACTCCTTTTCCGGCTGGTTTAATTCCTGAGGCAAGATGATAGCGTCGTAAGAAAGTTTGCTATCAGCCAGGATATTTCCCTGGCGGTCAAGGATTTTCCCGCGTGCGCCGGTTTGCGGCAATAACCTTATGCAATTCTTATCGCTCAAGGCCCTGTAACTCCTGCCGCCTATAACCTGTAAGTTAACCAGGCCCAGGCCTAAGAAGAAAAACATACAGATTATTAATACCTTAGCAACCTTTGCTCTATCCATCTTTTAAGAAAATGGGCGCGCTTATCTTAAACACTAACGGTAAGATAAGTGCGGTATATACGGATTGAAGGAAAACAATGCGTAAAAATAAACCCGGGGGGATTACGCTGCCTGAATAAATCAATATCAGGCCAGTAATCGTATTATGGATAAGGGAAATAATGAACGCCAGGGCAATGCGCACAAGATTATAATCTATGGTTATTTCCCTGTTTAATCTCGCGATTAAAAAGCTCCAGAGCGGGAACAGCAAGGTATTTATGCCGAATATATTCACACCTAAGGCGTCTTTAAACACGCCCGCAAATACGCTTAAGATAAAGGCCCGCTTAAATCCAAAAACAAGGGAGCCAATAACTACGCTGATTAAAAGAAGGTCTGGTTTTACGCCGAATACCCTAAAAAAATCTAAAACCGTCGTTTGCAATACGCCGAGGATAACTATGGCGGGGAAAAAAATCCAATATCTCACTGGTTATACACACAGACCCTATTCCTGCCGGCCTGTTTAGCTTTATACAGGGCATTATCCGCCCTTTCAATGAGCAGCCGCGTATCAGTAGCGTCATCGGGGAATGCGGATACGCCTATACTTATCGTAACTTTTAAATCCTCGTCATAAACCCTAAAACGCCCTGACTCTATCGCCTTCCTGATGCGCTCGCAAGCCACAGCCGCCTGGGCTTTGTCCGTCTCGGTTAAAATAACCGACAATTCCTCGCCGCCGTAACGGCCCATAAAATCTACCTGCCTTATATTCTCTTTAATTTTTCTGGTTATCTCCCTTAATATGGCATCCCCTACCAGATGGCCGTAATTGTCGTTGAGCTCTTTAAAATGGTCTATATCAACCATAAGAAAGGAAAAACTGTATTTAAATTTTTTTGAACGCTCGAATTCCTCGTTAAACCTCTCCAGAAAATACCTGCGGTTGAATACCTGGGTTAAACTGTCGGTAATGCTGAGCTCCTGAACCTTGCGGTATAAAACGGCTCTCCTGATGCCTATGAGGAACTGCTGGGCTAAAATATGAAATTTCTCTTTGTCTTCTTCCCGGACGCCGTCTGCGGCCAGGTAACCCATTGTCTCATTCTGCATTGTTAAAGGTAATATTGCGTTATATCCTGAAAGTTTCGCGCCCTCTTTAAGAAATGCGCAATCGCCTATCCTGATATACCTATTTATATGTTCGCGAAAGATACCGAATACCTTATCCTCGTCCAGCGTCTTACAGATATCCCTGGTTATGTCGTAAAGCGCAATGGTTTCTTCGGTGGAGACTTCCAGATTGGAATTATCCTTTTTCAATCTTGCATTTTCCGACCGCAGCCTTTCATATTCGGATTTCAGGCGGGTATAACCATCCTCTCTCTTCGCCAGGCTCTTATTCAATAATCTCCTGAGCAAAATATATATGGATACCGTTATCAGAATTAATGCGCTTAAACGCAGCATACCCGGTTCCTTCCCTTTTGTTTTGCCTCATACATTGCGCTGTCAGCCTTTTGTATCAGTTCGACTCCCTCTGTCCCGTCGCCAGGAAAAGCCGCTACGCCGATGGACACCGTAATATTGGTTTCCTGCCGGCGCAAAATTATTTTTTCCTTCTCTATTCTCTTACGCAGGACCTCTGCAATGCCAGAGGCTTTTTTCTTGTCCAGGCCTTCAAGAATTACGCAAAATTCCTCCCCGCCAAAACGGCTTACCAGGGGATTTAATTCCTTCAGGTATTCGCTTATGCTGCGGCTTAATTTTCTTAATACGATGTCTCCGGCGGTATGGCCGAATTTATCGTTATAGTTTTTAAAAAAATCGATATCCAGCATCAGCAGGGAAAAGACCAGGCGCTGACGGACTCCTCTAATGCACTCCTCTTTCAGGCGCTCTAAAAAATACCCCTTGGTGTAAAGCGAGGTTAATCCGTCGTGGATGGCTAAATCCTGGGTCTCCTGAAAAAGCCTGCTGTTCTCTAAGGCTACCGCCCCCAAATCGCAAATCTTTACCAGGAACCTCAGGTCGTCCTGTGAATAAAAATGGGGTTTCGGGTTATCTAGCCTTAATATGCCCAGGAAGGCGTGGTCAGTTATCAGGGCAGAACTGATGAGTGAAGAAAAAGGCCTTAAATCCTGAAACTTCAATTTCTCTAAATCAAAACGGAAATCTTTTTTAATGTCTTCGATGAATAAGGCAGCGGCGTGCCTCAATACCCAAACATCGAATGCGTCTCCCTCCTTTGCCTTGATAATTAATTTCTTATCCTCTTTTTTTGTCTTAAAAAGGCTCAATTTCTGGGTCTGGTTATCTACGAGATACAGATTACAAACGCCTTGATTACTTGAAATAAGCGAGAACGTAACCGACGCAAGATAATCCGCTATAAAATCTACGTTCAGGTTCCTATTTACCTCCTCAACAATATTTTTGAGGCTGTTGTAGCGCTTTATCTTTGCCTGAAGTGCTGCCTGGTTCTCAAGTTCGCGGCGGTTCTCATCGTTGAGGATATTGGATTTTTCTTCGAGGTCCTGGATCTGGTATTCTAACTGAAACTTGCGGTTAGAATTCCTTTTAAGAAGAAAGAATATGGAGAGGGCATTGATGAGATAAAAGAAGAATGGCAATATGAAAGCGGGGGGGCGCGGCATAAATCTCGCGGGGTTTTATACGAGCGTCTCTTCGCTGTCCTTATCAAAGAAGTGCACCTTGCTCATATCAAAGACAACGTCCATATCCTGGTTAACCTTAGGCTTATCATGCGCGCCTACGCGCGCGATGAAGGTGTTTTTGCCTGTGTTAAGGTAGAGATAGACCTCTGAACCCATAGGTTCGTATACTTCGCAGTTTACTCTGACTATATTTTCCGGAGGGGCTTCGGAAACAAACAGCTTATCATAGATGTCTTCGGAGCGGATGCCGAAGATTACTTCTTTGCCGGCATAAGGCATCATCTTGGCGTGCATATCCGCAACAACCTTAACCATGAACTTGCCTTCGTTAAAATACATCCGGCCGTCTTTCTTGATAATTGTGCCGCGCATAAAATTCATCGGAGGCGAACCGATAAAGCCGGCGACAAATTTATTTCTGGGGCGGTCATAAATAGTGATGGGGTCAGCCACCTGCTGCAAAACGCCGTCCTTCATTACCGCAATCCTGTCACCCATAGTCATCGCCTCTACCTGGTCATGCGTAACGTAGATTATTGTTGTCTGAAGCCTGATGTGCAGCTTGTGTATCTCGGTGCGCATCTGGACCCGCATTTTTGCGTCGAGGTTGCTTAAGGGCTCGTCAAACAAAAATACCAGAGGCTTTCTGACAATAGCCCTTCCCACTGCCACGCGCTGGCGTTCGCCTCCTGAGAGTTCGCGCGGTTTGCGGTTAAGCAGGCGCTTAATCCCTAATATATCGGCAGCCTCATTTACGCGCTGGATAATCTCTCGTCTCGGAATATGCCGAAGCCGCAGGCCAAAGGCCATATTTTCAAATACGCTCATATGCGGATACAGCGCGTAATTCTGAAACACCATAGCGATATTGCGGTCTTTTGCCGGCACATCATTAACCAGCTGGTCGCCTATATAGATATTGCCTTCGCTTATATCTTCAAGGCCTGCGACCATCCTTAAGGTCGTGGACTTACCGCACCCCGACGGCCCGACCAGGACCATAAATTCTTTGTTTTCCACCCCCAGGTTGACTTTATCCACCGCCTTTACATCGCCGGGAAAAATTTTGGAAACATTTGTAAGACTGACCTGTGCCATATCCTCCTCACATTTAAAAATTTATTATATACATATTAACCCAAATAGTCAAGCAATTGGCTCAACGTTGACTTCAGGTTCTTGCGGTGCACTATCATATCTATAAGGCCGTGCTCTAAGAGGAACTCCGAACGCTGGAACCCCGCAGGTAATTTCTGCCTTATAGTCTGCTCAATAACGCGCGGGCCGGTAAACCCGATTAAAGCCTTGGGTTCGGCAATAATTATATCCCCCACCCCGGCAAATGAGGCCATCACGCCTGCCATAGTGGGATTAGTAAGCACGGAAATATAAGGGAGTTTCGCTTCGCGGTGATAGGAAAGCGCAGCGCAGGTCTTAGACATCTGCATCAGGCTAAACATCCCTTCGTACATCCTGGCTCCGCCTCCTGAACCGGACACAATAACCAAAGGCAGGTTATTCTTTGTGGCTGCCTCAATAGCGCGGGTTATCTTTTCGCCTACCACTGAACCCATTGAACCCATAATAAAGCGGGAATCCGTAACCGCGATGATTATCCTTTTATTGTCCAGCCTCCCCTCCCCGGATACCACCGCCTCTTTTAAGCCCGTCAGGCTCATATCAGCAGCGAGTTTATCCTTATAGGTCTTTGGCCCTTTAAAATCCAAGGGGTCAGCCGATACCATATCCCTGTCATATTCCTGGAAGGTATCCTTATCCAGCAGCATATTCATTCTTTCATAAGCGCCCAGGACAAAATGATAATTGCATTTCGGGCAGACCTTAAAGTTCTCCTCAAGGGTCTTGTTATATAAAGTCTCTGAGCACCCTTCGCACTTTGTCCAGAGCCCTTCGGGGATTTCCTTCTTTTTTAACCTTACAATCGTATATTTGGGTTTACCGAATAGCGCCATAACCTTATTCTAACTTGTTTATTACCAGCCCCGAGAGGACCTTGGGATAAAAGTACGTTGATTTAGCGGGAAATCTTTCACCGTCTAAAGCGACTGCAATAATCTGCTGGACCTTTACCGGATTTAAAAAGAAGGCCGTATATGCAGGATTATTATCTACCGCTTCAATAAATTCATCTGCGTCGGGGCTAAACTGAAGAACCTCCTTGTTTTCTAAGTCAACGCCTAAAATCTTTTTTAGAATTATGTGATTCAGGATGCAGATGTCCAGTGTCCTGTAAACCTTTGGCTTATCGCCAAGCATTTTATCCAGAATCCCGATATTCCTTAAGCGCAGGAGCCAGTATCTTCTATCCTTATACATACCCAGGAGGTGCTCTGTAAGCCCTGCCTTTTCCAGCAAAAAGAAGAATTGCGTCTTACCCCTGACCTCCTCTACGTCGAAATACTCGCCTATGGATTTTAAAAAACCTTTGGTATCCATAGGCGAATCCGATTTAAGCAGCCGGTGCACAGGCAATATCGCAAGCCCCCGGGAATCCGTATTTGTAAAATAGGCCTCAATATAATTAAGGCTTCCCTCTGCGTTCGAAACTTCTCCTGCATTGCGCATCATTTCATCCCTGTAAGCGCAGGCCACCTCATAGCGATGATGTCCGTCGGCAATAAAAATATTTTCTCCGGACATACTGCTCTGCATGCTTTCTATTATCTCCGGCGCATCTATTCTCCATAACTTATGGATAATTTTATTATCATCCGTTATATCGATAAAAGGCGGCTTTCCTTGGATATGCCTGCGGTAGGTGCGCTGTATAATGCGTTTCTTGTCCGGGAAAATAACGAATATGGGGCTTAAGTTCGCCTTAACCTGCTTTATGAGCTTGAACCTGTCCTCTTTCGGCTCAAGCCGCGTGTGTTCGTGACCAAATACCGCTGAATTTTCCTCTCCCAGCCGTAAAAGAGAAATAAAGCCCAGGCGCATTCTTTTTTCTCCTCTAAAATTGTATTCTTGGCTGTAAAAATATATGGAGGGCTTCTCATCCTGTATGAGTATCGCGTCCTTTAGCCAGCCCCTGAAATAATCAGCTGCCCTCTGGTACTTATCTTCTCCGGGGATATCCTTGCCCAGAAGTATATGGATAAGGTTGTAGGGGCTTAAGTCGTGATAATGCTCTTGCTCTTGGCTTGAGATTACGTCATACGGAGGACAGACCATGCTTGCCAGATTCTTAACTTTTTCCTGGTTATAAATAACCGCTCTGAAAGGTTTTATTTTAGTCACGCTGGCAGGCATTACACCCTTCTTTTGCTTTGGGACAGGTATTTCCCGAGCCTTTAAATATTATTCCCGCGCCGCTGCTTATGAGCCGTTTTACCTTGTTATTGCACCGCGGGCATTTGTTCAAGGGTTTATCGGTTATCTTCTGGAAGGCCTCAAAGGTATGGCCGCAGGCCGTACATTCATATTCGTATGTCGGCATATCTCACTCCTTAGAAATTAATGGGTCTATAGTCTATGGTCAATGGTCTATGATAAATAAATTTTACTATCGACTATAGACTATTGACTATCGACCTATATAATTATTTTAATTCTATTTAAACGCCTTTTTTATTTTATCAGTAAAACTCTCTTTATTTACGCCTTCTCCGGAGAGCCTGGCAAATTCTTCGATGAGTTTACGCTGTTCAGGCGTAAGGTATCTGGGTATCTCAACGTTAACCTTTACCAATTCGTCTCCGACCCCTCTGCCGTGCAAATCCGGTATGCCTTTTCCTTTAAGGCGGAAAATCCTGGCGCTTTGCGTGCCGGAAGGAATCTTCATACTCACCTTGCCGTTAAGGGTAGGCACTTCTACTTCAGAACCTAATATTGCTTTGCTCAGGCTTATGGTTATCTCGGTTAATATATCGTTCTCATGCCGCTCAAAAACAGTATGCGGCCTTACTTCTATTACTACGTGCAAATCTCCTTTACCTGCCGCGCCTGCTTCGCCTTCTCCTCTTATCCTCAGGCTTGAACCTGTATCTACGCCGGGGGGTATCTTTACCTTAATCTTACGGGTTACCTTTTGCCTTCCTTCGCCGCGGCAGCCAGGGCAGGGTGTCTGCATAATCGAACCTTCTCCGCCGCAACGCGAACAAGTCTGGGCTAATTGAAAAAAACCGCTGGAAACCACTGTGCGTCCGGAGCCTTTACACTGGGGGCAGGCAATCTTCTTAGTGCCCGGCTTAGCGCCGCTACCAGAGCACGTTGAACATATTTCGTAACGCGGGACCGTGATTGTCTTTTCTACGCCTGTGGCTGCCTCTTCTAAAGTAATATCTAAGGCTATCTCTAAATCGCGTCCCCGGCGAAGACGGCTGGAGCGCGCTCTTTGCCTGCCGCCAAAGATATCGAACCCTAAGTCGCTGAATATTTCATCAAAAAGTCCTCCGCCAAGACCAAAATCCCCCAAGTCCTGGAATACGCTGCTAAAATCCGCTCCTTTAAAGATATCTTCATAAGCGTATCTCTGGTCTATGCCTGAATGGCCGTACTGGTCATAAAGAGCGCGCTTATTGGAATCCGATAAGACTGCGTAAGCCTCGGAAATCTCCTTGAATTTTTCCTCTGCTTCCTTCTTCTGCTCATGAGGGACCCTGTCAGGGTGGTAACGCAAAGCCAGCTCCCGGTAAGCCTTTTTTATTTCATCGAGGCTGGCGCTCTTCTTAACCCCCAAGACCTCATAATAATCGCGTTTGGTGCTCATCATTTTCTAAACTTCAGACCATACGGGTCTATAGTCTATGGTCAATGGTCTATAGCATTTACTATCGACTATAGACTATCGACCATCGACCCATGCATTTTCCTATTTTTTATCGTCGTCTTCTTCCTTATATTCCGCATCAATAATATCTTCGTCTTTTTTCTTCTCTTCTTTGGGCTCTTGTGTCTGCCCTTCTTCCTTCTTGCCGCCTGGGCCGGCCTGTTGCTGCTTTGCCGCAGCCTGTTTATAAACCTCCTCTGCCAGCTTATGCGAGGCCTTGGTTAAATCCTCCATACCTTTCTTGATCCTGTCTATGTTCTTATCTTTTATCGCTGTCTTTAAATCATTGATAGCGGCTTCGATGTTTGCCCGGTCGCTCTGACTGACTTTGTCGCCAAAGTCCTTGAGAGATTTTTCAGTGGCATAAACCAGGTTATCCGCCTGGTTAATGGTCTCCACTTCTTCTTTTTTCCTGGTGTCTTCTGCGGCAAATTTCTCTGCATCGCGCACCATCTTATCTATTTCTTCCTTGGAGAGTTTCTTAGGCGCGGTAATGCGGATAGACTGCTCCTTGCCTGTCCCTAAATCCTTTGCCGAGACATGCACTATTCCGTTTGCATCTATGTCAAAGGCAACCTCAATCTGCGGAACGCCGCGCGGCGCAGGCGGGATCCCCACCAAATCAAATCTTCCCAATTCCACGTTATCGTCAGCCATAGGCCGCTCGCCTTGTAAAACGCGGATAGTGACTGCGGTCTGGTTATCTGCCGCAGTTGAAAAAATCTGGCTTTTCCTGGTAGGTATTGTGGTATTCCTTTCAATGAGCCGCGTATTCACCCCGCCCAGCGTTTCAATGCCCAGGGATAACGGCGTAACGTCTAAGAGCAAGACATCCTTTACCTCGCCTTTAATGATGGCAGCCTGTATTGCTGCCCCCATTGCCACGCACTCCATCGGGTCAACCCCGCGCTCAATCTTCTTTCCGAAATAATCCTCGACGAACTTCTGTACGATAGGCATCCTTGTAGGGCCGCCCACCATAATGATTTTATCAACCCCTTTTTCGCTGAAACTCGCGCCTTCTTTTTCAAATGCGGCCTTGGCATCTTTTAATGCCTGCTCAAGTGGGCCGCGGCACCTCTCAATAATTGGGCTTACTAATTCCTCGAGCTTTGCCCGGTTAATTGACATAGTCAAATGCTTAGGTCCTGTCGCATCCGCTGTAATAAAAGGTAAATTGATATCTGTGGTCAGGGTGCTGGAAAGCTCAACCTTTGCCTTTTCCGCAGCCTCGCGCAAACGCTGCAAAGCCATCTTGTCGTTCTTTAGCTCAATGCCGGTATCACGTTTAAATTCTTTAGCGATATAATCAATGAGCACGTTATCCATATCAGTGCCGCCAAGCTGGGTATCTCCGCTGGTGGCCATAACCTTAAACCCGCCTTCCTTCCACATCTCCATAATCGTAACGTCAAGCGTGCCTCCGCCGAAATCAAAGACCAGTATTTTCAATTCCTTTCCTGTCTTCTCCAGGCCGTAAGCTAAACACGCGGCAGTGGGTTCGTTAATTATGCGTAAGACCTTTAACCCAGCGATTTCTCCCGCATCTTTTGTAGCAGTCCTCTGGTTATCGTCAAAATAAGCCGGGCAGGTAATCACTGCCTCCTCCACCTTATCCCCTAAATACGCCTCTGCGTCCTGTTTTATCTTCTGCAATATATAAGCGGATATCTGCTGGGGGGTGTATTCCTTTCCGAAGGCCTTAAATTTAAAATCTGTCCCCATCTTGCGCTTGGCTGCCTGTATAGTCCCTTCGGGATTTATGGCTGCCTGGCGCCTTGCAGGCTCACCTACCAGGCGCTGGCCGTCTTTTGTAAAAGCAACATAAGAGGGGAATGCCTTTCCTGAAGCAACCCCTGCGCCTTCAGCAGAAGGTATAATTACAGGTCTGCCTCCTTCCATTACTGCTGCTGCTGAATTGGATGTGCCTAAATCAATACCGATAACTTTAGCCATTTTTTACCTCCTGTTTCTTGGAAACCTTTACCTTTGCCGTCCTGATTACCCTATCGTTCAACAAATAACCTTTTTGTAATTCTTCAACAACCGTATGCTCCGGTAACTCTTTATTTTCAACCTGCATCAGCGCCTCGTGATAATGCGGGTCGAATAATTTTCCTTTTGCCTCAATAGGTATTACGCCGTATTCTTTAAGCATCTCATAAAGATGCGCCAGTATCATCTCCACCCCTTTTAAGAAAGCCGCCACATCCTGATGCTTGGACTCAGCCAGCTCCACAGTGCGCTCCAAATCATCAAGGATATTCAATAGTTCTAATATAATACCTTCATTGGCAAATTTAACAAAGTCCTGTCTTTCTTTTTCCAGGCGCTTGCGCGTATTTTCAAAATCCGCCTGAAGCCTCAAGTATTTATCCCAGTATTCTTTTGCCTTATCCGCTTCTCCTTTCAATTTCAGGTATTCTGGCTCCTTCAGAGTCACGACCTTTTCTTCTTTCTGGTTATTTTTACGCTCTTCCATAGATACCTTAAATATTATCCAGCATCCCGGTTAAAATCTCGGAGATATATCCCAAGGTAGGGATAATATGTTTATATTCCATACGCACAGGGCCTAACACCGCTAACCTGCCTGATGGCCTCTCTTTAATACGGAAACTCGAAACCACCAGAGAACAACTCTCCATTTCAGGGCACCCTATCTCATGGCCTATATACACCTTTACCTTTTCCGGAAAATCGCGGTTGATGATATCCAGTATGCGCTGTTTATCTTCGATAATCTTAATTAATACGCGCAGCTTCCCTAAATCCCGGAATTCCGGATGCTCTAAAATACGGCTTATCCCCTTGTAAAAAAACCTGTCCTGCCATTCTAAGAAGGAAACAATGCCGGCGTAATGCGTAATTGTGGAGATAATCTCCGATGTCTCTTCCAATGCGTCTTCCAGGCGCCTGATTTCTCTTTTGTATTCCCTGACAATGCGCTCCTTCTCATTATCCAAAAGCTCCATCTGCGACATCAGGAAATCTACGTAATAGCGGTATCCTTTTTCCGTGGGGATTCTGCCTCCCGAAGTGTAAGGATGCATCAGATACCCGGATTCTTCGAGTTCGGCAAATATGTTCCTTATCGTAGCTGAACTCAAATCAAAATCTCCGGCAATATCTTCCGAGGCAATAGGCTGGGCCTCTTGAATATATTTATTTATTGCCGCCTCTAAAACCACTCTTCTCCTTGCTGCGTAATCAACCGTTCTTACCATGAATTCTCCTTATTTAGCCCATCAGCCTGACCATTAGCACTCTTGCCCTAAGAATGCTAAAAAACAATTTTAACATAAATTATAACTTTGTCAACCTGATTATTAGACATTCTAATTGACTCTCTCTATCTCTCTGTTATTCAATAGCTTCTGAGAAAGGACTTTTGGAAGGTTGAGTTTAATTTTTATGCCTTTTTGGATATAGCTGATATGTTCAACCTTGCCTTCGCGGTAGAATAAGTCTACCAAGTCCATGCGGGTATGGGGGATAATAATTTCAAGCTTTACCATTCTGGCGGCAAAATTCTCCTGGATTTTCTCAAGCAACAAATCCAAATTCTGCCTTAATTTTGCCGATATGGCTACGGGGTTGGCAAAATCACGTTTTAGTTTTTCCAGCCACATCTTATCATCCAGCAGGTCAATCTTATTTAATGCGGTAATCATGGGTTTGCCTTGCGCTTCTAATTCTTCCAACACCTCAAACACGGCTTTGTTATGCTCGTAGACGCGCGGGTGAGCCACATCCAGAACATGGATTAATAAATCCGCCTCTACCACTTCTTCAAGCGTGGCCTTAAATGCTTCTATCAAATGATGAGGAAGGTTATTTAAAAATCCGACTGTATCTGAAATAACGATATTTTCGCCGTTGGGCAATTGCAAGCTCTTGAATAACGGGTCTAACGTAGTAAAGAGGCCCTCTGATACGGCTTGCCCCGCATTGGTAAGCGCATTTAAAAGCGTGGATTTTCCGGCATTGGTATAGCCTACCAGAGCCACAGTGGGAAGTGCCTTTTCAATCCTTTTTTTCCTCATCGTCAGCCGGTGTAGGCTAAGACGCCTTAAATCATCCTTTAATTTATCTATCCTTTTTCTGATGCGCCTGCGGTCAACTTCGAGTTTCTGCTCTCCCGGCCCCCTTGTCCCGATGCCGCCTCCTAAGCGCGAAAGCATTATGCCTTTTCCGACCAGCCGCGGCATAAGGTATTGTAACTGCGCAAGTTCAACCTGCATCTTTCCTTCGGGGCTCCTGGCATGCCGGGCAAATATATCTAAAATCAATTGCGTGCGGTCAATGGTCTTCTTATCGATTATTTCTTCCAAGTTCCGTTGCTGGGTGCCAGATAAATCCTGGCTGAAAATAACCGTATCTATGGCTTCCTCCTGGCAAATAGCAGCTATTTCTTCGGTCTTACCCTTGCCGATAAAGAAATTAGGCGTGGGTTTATCGCGAACGCAAGAAATATTATCCACTGCTTCAGCCCCGCTCGTACACGCCAACTCTTCCAACTCCAAGGCGCTATCTTCCAGGCTCCAGTTATCCTTTTGCGACTCTAACTTTATCGTAACTAACAGAGCTCTTTCCATAATCTTTTAGCCACTGATGCGGGTTTTTCTTTTTCGCTGACCTCTATCCAGTTTATCCGCTTATCCTTCCTGAACCAGGTTAATTGCCTCTTGGCGTATAGGCGCGTATTGCGTTTTATCAGGCGCTTTGCCTTTTCTAAATCATACTCGCCGTCAAAATACCCTTTTAATTCCTTTATGCCTATGGCGCAGGAGGCAGTCCTGCTTAATCTTGATTTAAGGAGCTTTTTTACCTCCCTGACCAAACCCCTGCTAAACATCCTTTCCACGCGCTCGTCAATTCTCTTATACAATTCTTCGCGCGGCATATTCAGGCAGAAAACTTTAACCTCGTATTCATGGCCAAGGCCTTTTCTTTGTCGCTGAAAGAAAGAAATCGGCTTGCCCGTAGTTTCAAATACTTCTAATGCCCGCACAATCCGTTTTGTGTCATGGGGGTGAATTTTGACAGCTGCCTCCGGGTCAACGCCTTCTAATTTTTTATATAAATAGGCGCTACCGAACTGCTCTGCCTGTTTATAAAGCCGGTTACGGATAATCTGATTCTCGCATTTCCTCCTGAATATTCCGTCAATAAGTACAGACATATAAAGGCCTGTGCCGCCGACAAAAATGGGGAGTTTGCCTTTTCGCATTATCGCTTTAATCTTACGCAGGGCATCCCGGCAGTACCTGGCAACATTATATTCGCTTGCCGGTGAAACCGCGCCAATCAAATGGTGCCTTACCCTCTTCCTTAAAATAGGGGGTGGCTTGGAAGTAATGATATCCATACCCTTATAAACCTGCATAGAGTCGCAGGAGATAATTTCAGCTTTGGCTTTCTCGGCAAAACAAACCGCAACCTCTGTTTTACCCGCTGTAGTCGGCCCTACTATAAATACAATTTCTTTATTCATAGCCTAAGCTGCTTAACTCTCCTTTAATGATTTCCCTTTCCTCTGTGCGCCATCTATTCATTTTCTTTAACGCCAGATTAAACTCATCCCTGGCAAGTTCTTTCCTACCGCCTGCCTTATAAGCCCTGCCTAACTCAAAATGCGCTGAAATATCCTCTGGGTCTAATGCCGTAGCTTTCTCCAAAATCGGGACTGCTTCTTTAAAACGCTTCTGCTCCATATATAATAAGCCTAAATTATAATAGGCATCCACGCAAATAGGGGAAATCCTGATTATTTCTTTAAACTTGCCTTCCGCGGCTTTAAACTCTTTCATATCATAATACGCGCTGGCAAGAGAAAAGGTGACTTCGGGGTTATTCGGTTCTGCGGCATAGGCTAATTTTGCAAACCGCAGCGCATTCGGGTAATCTGAATTTATAGTATAATTATTTGCCCGCGCAATATAATAACGGAATTCAACAAATCTTTCTTTCGGCCTTGCCAAAACAAATGTAAGAACTATCGCCGCCGTAAATAGCGCTAATCTAAGGAAACTCTTTTTTTTGACTGCTTCCCAGAAAATAATAACCCCGGAGGAGGCAAAAATCATCAAGAAAGGAACCATAGCTATGCGGTATCTTGAAGCAACAAAGAATAAAACTATGCTGAACGATAAAGTAAATACGATGATATAAAGGAGCGCCGTGTCTTTAAATCTCTTGATATTTAACAACATGCCCAGGAATACAAACGGGAAGATGAACCTTAAATCCAAAAGCATTATTTTAAAAATCCTGATTTTATCTGTGATTAAATCGTGTTCCGGCTCAAGGATAAACTCCCTGGGGCCTAACGCATAAATGAATTTCCTGTATAATAATTTTGAATACGCACGGGGGTTACTTTTGATAAAATTCAGCGATTTCTTAAACCAGAAACCAGACACCTCGGAGGTCTTCGGTTCTCTATTTAAAGCCCCTTTAGCAATAATCCTTGCATCTCTGTTCATTCCGTAAAGATAGCGGGGCATGAAAAACGGAGGCCTAAAGGTCCCGTCTGAATCGGGGTTATTACCTGAATAAAAAGTAATTCCCATATTCCCGGAAATTAATACAAAATCCCTGGCTGCAAGGTAATTCCTTAAGAACACAATGCCGATAATTACGGCGAGGCCGGCAACGAAACATGAAAAAACGTATGCCGCTTTAGCCAAAGGCAATTTATTCTGCCTCAAAATCCAAAGCGCTGCTAAAACGCCGAAGACTGCTATATTTGCCTGGGCAAGGGTGCATATACCTAAGAAAATACCCGTCAGGAATAGATTTCTTATGCCGGGATGGTTCTGGATATGCAAGAGCCATAAAAACAGCAGGGAATTCAGGAACAAGGAAAGGGTAGTGTATGTCAGCAGGCCGTCATAAAAAGCAAATAACGCGTACGAGGCACAAAGCATAGCTGCGATAAAGGCAACCTTGCGGTTGAAGAGCGCCTTAGCGATAAAATACAGCAATACGCAGTTAATGGCGCCCAGCATAAACTGGAACGCGTATACCGCGGATACGCTATTCCCTGATATTTTTAACAGCAGGGACAGGAAATACGCGTATAACGGCCATTTCATGAATACCTTGTTGCCTAAAATATCCCCGCTTTCTATATCCCTCGCCCACTCATAATAATAATCCCCGTCAGAATATTTTAATACCGGGTATATCTTGGTATGCGTATAATCGCTAAAATAGAGGAACCTGAGGAATAAAGCACACAGGAAGATAATCAGGATAAACAGAATATCCTGTTTGCCGATTTGGTGCTGAAAAGTTCTAATCATTGTATATTGCTATGGGCAGATTTTTGTAGGGTATCCTTCCTGGGAGAGCTTTTTTTCTAAATTCAGCGCTTCATCGCGCGCTTTAAATTTACCTACCCTGACCCGGTAAGATATTTTACCCTGGGAACCTGCTTCATCCATATAAGCAGGATAACCTTTTTGAATTAACTTATTGGTAAGATTATTGGCGTTCGTAATATTGGAAAATGCGCCTACCTGGATAGTGTAATAAAGCCCGGCTGAAGGGCCTGAAAGGAGGCATAAATCCTTATTCAGGCTTGATTCGAGATTCAAGGGATAAGCATCTTTTAATTTATCCAGGTATTCCTTGCCCTGTTGCGCATCGCCTTTCTTATAAGCGAGCTGGCTCAGGCGGTAATAAACTTGCGCCTTGAGTTTGGTCTCGGGATGAGAATTTATCAGGCCCTCGTAGCAATCCTGGGCCCTAGAAAAATCTCCTCTTAAGAAATAAGTATCACCCAAGCCCAGCCTTGCCTCATCTTTAAAATTGCTATTCTTAAATTCTTTTAAGATTATTTCAAAAATATCGGAGGCGCGCAGTAAATTGCCGTCTTTAAGATAAGCTATACCCAGGATATAATAAAGTTCGTCGGAATGGGCGTCCTGCGCAACCAGCTTCTCTCCTTCTAATATTGCGGCCTTATAATCGCCTTCCAATAAAGAAGCCTTGGGTTTATCTAAATTAAGGGCATAAGCGCTGCTAAAAATTCCAAATATCAAGCACCAAATTACAAACAATATGCAATTCCAAAATCCCAATGAACAAAACATACTGATTAGTTTATAATTTTGGCCATTTGGTATTGGAATTTGTTTGTGATTTGTGATTTGTGATTTGTGATTTAACATTTTTTATTCCGGGATATTCCTTTCTGCAATTCTAATATGAACCCGTGCCTTCTTTCTTTCTCAACCCTGACAACATCATCCGGCATATCCGCTGCCGCAGTATTGGGCCTGGCCGAATACTTGAATATATAAGCCGCGTTAAATTTAACCTCTTTTACCAAATCATACGTATCCTGGAAATCCTCTTCTGTCTCTGTGGGGAAACCCACGATTATATCGGTAGTTAAGGTCCCCTCTTTTACAATTTTACGATAACTATCCGCTAAATCCAAATAAAATCTTTTTGTGTAGCCCCGGTTCATAAGTTTCAAGATTCTGTCCGAGCCTGACTGCACCGGAAGATGTAGGTATTTCTTTAACTTTGCCAAATCCCGCACTGCCTCAAATAAGTTTTCCGGCACATCTTTGGGATGAGAGGTAACAAAGCTGAATTCCTTCAGTCCGGATACTTTATTCACTTTCTGCAATAAACCCACAAAGCCCGTATAGGCATTCACATTCTGGCCTAGGAGGGTTATCTTGGTTATGCCTTTATCTATCGCTTCCTCTATCTCTTTCAGGATGTGTTTCTGCTCGCGATTGCGCAATTCTCCTCTAACATACGGCACGACGCAGTAGGAGCAATGATTGGAGCAGCCTTCGGAAATCACTACATAGGCATGCTCTTTATCTTCGTAAAAACCCGTGTGATAAATTTCCTCCGGCCGTGTTTCTCCATCCGTCTCCCAGATTTTTATCTGAAAAAAGGGACTGTCCCCGTTTTTTGGGGACTGTCCCTTTCCCTGTGACAGCTTCTTTATAATCTCCGGTATCTTCTCTATATCCGACGGCCCCACCACAAAATCCACATTCGGGCAGCGCTCAAATATCCTCTCCTTGTAATTCTGCGCCATGCAACCGACAAGCCCTATAATCTTTTTCCTCATTACGGGGCTTGTCGTCCCCCCTGCTTTGATTTGGCGCGCTCTTCGTGCCAAATCAAGGGGGGACATCTTCGCAATCCTGCCTATCTCGCTCCATACTTTATCTTCTGCATGCTGCCTGACGGAGCAGGTGTTGAAGATTACAATATCGGCTTTTTCAGGATTATCGGCAATAGCGTACCCGGCTTTCTTAAGAAGTCCAGCGATAACCTCCGAATCCCTGACATTCATCTGGCAGCCCCAATATTTTAGGTAAACTTTTTTTGTATTTTCTTTCATATCAATAAGTTATAATTTCCGGCCAAGTGTATAAAACTGTATAAAGAAAATGAACGATGGTGATTTTAAACGGTTTTTATTTGCGATTTTACCGTATTTCTCCAGTGTATCAGGTGCTCGATGTCTAAAACTGTAAAAACCGGATAATTCCTATAGTCTCTCTTTGGCTTAAGCCAGCCCTTCTTAATCCAATAATATAAAGTCTGGCGGTGAACTCCCAATATTCCTGCTGTTTGCGTTAGGTTGTATTTTTTATCTAACCTTTTAATGCACTTGTGGAATATCTTTTTATCATTTGCATCTATCTGGCTCTCTAATTTCTTTTCTTTTTCTAATTTTGCATTCAGCTGTTGTTCTCGATCTATGAGATATAACTGATATAGTAACTTAATACCCTGCTCAAAGCTCTGTTGTTCTTCACTACCATAAGGAAAAACCTTGATGATTTTGCCTTCTCTATCACGAAAAACCAGATCCTTTTTTAAAATTGTCCATGGGCACCTCCGTTTTTATCAATTATATCACTTCAATTTCAAAATGGTAAGGAGTTTGATATTACAACAAACTCAAGATATAGACAATGGGTCGTGGTTGAGCCTTTAGAGGCGACAATGATATTAATAGAAAACTATGGGGAATTTTTGGGAGTTTTGGATTCCTCATTTAAGTTGGTGGCTCGGAATCTGGCCTAACTGTCTAAGATGAACATGACAGTACGTTTCATGGTTATATATGCTTAAAATCTGTTTACAATGCCGAAATTTGCACTTTCTTCCTTTGTAGGAGATCTTTACTTTTTTGATGTTTATCCTTTCCCGGCCAGCCAACACATGGCGTTGTTACGGTTCTTCCATTCGAGGATAATTTTATGCCCCATAAAACGAAAGAGTGCATTACGGAAATTTAATTTAAAAAGGAGCGAGAAGGACTTAGACAGAGAATAAAATTTTGTATAAGCGCTAAGAATATTCAACTGCAGCTGCTTAGCGGATAACAGCTTCGGGTTAAAAACAACGTGCTGCCCGTCGTATAGGCTCCAATCGGTATTAAAAATCCTCTTTTGTTGAACAAGTTCCTCGTGAACCTTAGTCCCTGGAAAAGGCGTAAGTATCATCATCTGTATGGTGTCTATCTTCTGTTTGATAGCGAACCTTAAAGTCTCCCATATGGTTTCTTTGCTATCATCCTCTCCCCCTAAGACGAACATCCCGTGTATTTTGATATTTTTTTTGTGTATAAAGCGTATAGCATGCACGATCTCTTCTATGGTCTGGTTCTTCTTGTAGGCCTTAAGCGTCATGGGGTTAACTGATTCAAATCCTATACATACTGCCTTACACCCAGCTTTAGCCATCAAGCTCAAAAGCTCCGCGTCTTTTGCAACGTCGCAGCGCACTTGAGCAGTCCAATTGGCTACTTTATTCTTTAACATGAGTTTCAGTAACTGGCGCGTGCGCGCGGGATTAGCGGTGAAATTATCGTCGCAGATAAAGAGCGACCTTGCTTTACGTGAGCTCATTTCTTTTAAGATCTTGTCAGAGCTTCGGAAGCGGTATTTTCTTCCGAAAATTTTGGTGACCGAGCAGAAGCTACAATCAAAAGGACAACCGCGTGACGTAGAAATCGGCATTATCATAGGCGAAGAGCTGTAGCCTTTAATCAGAGAAAAGTCCGGCTCCGGAAGCGTATCAAGATCTTGAACCGCCTTGCCGTAAACAACAGGCTCCTTGAGCCTTCCCTCTACGACATCAACGATAACCTCTTCGGCTTCCCCTACTACTACCTGACTGGCATACTGGATTGCCTCATCAGGGAGAAGGCTTGCATGAACACCCCCGATGATCACCTTCTCCCTAGGGAATTTCCTAGCAATCTCATATCCTCGGGTAGCCGTTGAAGTCAGGATAGAAATACCTATCAAGTCGGCCTTCAAATTAGTGTAATCAGGTGCCATAACATCTTCGTTATATATCTCTACCTCGTACCCCCTATTCTTTAGAATGGTTCCAAGATACACCGGACCAAGCAAAGGCATAGAGAGCTTGCTGTAGACATTGGCTTCCTGGGCGCGAGGCTCGATAAATACTATCTTCATTGTTATTGCGGCTTAACTACATGCACATTAACTGCGCGCGGCCCTTTAGGGCTATTCTCGATCTCAAACTCTACCTGCGTATCTTCCTTGAGGTCTGAAAATTGCGCATCAACGAGACCGCTTTGATGAAAAAATACTTCTCTTCCGTCTGTGTCGTTAATAAACCCAAAACCCCTCTCGCTTACTACTTTCTTGATCTTGCCTGTATGCATCGTATCAATCCTCTCTGCCGCTTAAGCGCGGCGCTAAGAAATAAAATAGCCCGGCTCTTAAAGATACCGGGCCAGTTTTACTTCGTGGTTACAGTTTGACTACTTTTGTAGCCTGTTCGCCTTTAGGGCCTTTTTCGATTTCAAATTCGACCTGTTGGCCTTCAGCTAAAGACTTGTATCCTTCACCCTGAATCGCGCTATGATGCACAAATACATCATTGCCGTTCTCAGGAGTAATGAATCCGTAACCTTTTTGGTCACTGAACCACTTCACTGATCCTCTTGCCATTGTTTACTACCTCCTTTTCTATAAAATTATAGTAAACCACTAGAAATCCGTATCACTTTTACCTGCTAAATTCTACAGCCTCTAACGTGGCAAACAATGATACTGATAAAAAAACCGCAAGGTTAGTTTGTCCTAATCCTTACGGTCTAAGACCTCTAATCTTTTTTACTACGTATTCAGTATATCATAATTCTACCCTTTGTCAAAGGAAATAAAGATTGGAATCGTACAATATGAACTGATGCGTTACACTTTAAAAGGTGATTATTTAAAAGAAAAAGGCCGCCGCCCTGAGGGTGGCGACCCACAAGCCGATCTTGTCAGCTTGTGGTATAATCGCCTAGTCGAATAC
>Ga0233423_10000092_pt1 | contig 52809 bp, 40 predicted proteins | sample Watercolumn_Mata_FD_180713 | JGI IMG/M metagenome (GOLD analysis project Ga0233423, IMG submission 180713) | Freshwater microbial communities from Lake Matano, South Sulawesi, Indonesia - Watercolumn_Matano_2014_112_MG | ecosystem: Environmental > Aquatic > Freshwater > Lake | place: Indonesia... | reverse complement strand
GTATCTTTTTCTTCTCCTGTTTTGTAATCAAGAACTGTCACGGTATCAGTGTCTATTACAACTCGATCCATACGGAACAATCGTCCATCATTGGCCACAAATTCTTGCTCGTTTAATATTATTCTATCCTGGATGCGAGTAAAGTAGAAATTAATTTCTGGCAATCGTAAAAACTCTAGAATCAGAGTTTTCATGTTTACCGCACTTGTATATTCACTCGTGGTCTCAGAAATTTCGCTAGTTATTGCTGAAATAACTTCTTCAATATTTTGATCAACATATTCAATCCGCGCTAGAATTTCATGAATTACTTCACCGCGACGCCGCTCAAAGAATGCCAATTTCTCTGCTGAAACCGCTTCTACCATCTTGCTCACTAATGATTGATATGTCGCCGCATTAAGTTCTTTACGAGTTTCAATTTTACTTACTTCTGGTTTGGCCGATGGTTCAAATCCAATTGTAGGTAAAAACTTTGATGGTTCACTTGCTTTTGGTTTTTTTAAACTGACTATATACATTTCTTCTTTCGCTCGTGTAAATGCGACATACAATTTATTCAGATCGTCAACAGAGCGATTCAGTAATCGCTGATTATATAAGGCTTTCAAATTTTCACATAATTCAGCGTACTTTTGAGTGACTCGAAGAAGCTGAACTCAATTTTCTTGATTGTCGATGAAAAGATTGTTGGACTTCAGATTTGTATCTTCTAATAAAACAACAACTACCCGATTATCCAACCCTTTAGATTTATGAATAGTCATTACAGAGACCGCATCTATTCCATGAGGAATACTGATATTCCAATCAGCCTCGTCGCCTTCCTTATCAACAAATTCTAAAAAGTCTTTGAGATTATTTTGTTCAATTTCTTCAAAGTTTTTTATTACTTCTAAGAATCTTGTCAGCGTACTTTCCTCTTCTTTCGCTAATTCAAACAAACGGAAATGTTTATAGATTTCCGATACAAGATCGTATAATGGTAAATATCCAACAACAGTAAACAATTCTTCGAAACATTGTTTCCAGATATCATGATAACGTAACCGAAATGACGTGTATAACGACACCTTCCTATTATCTTTTCTATCCTGAATTATGAAGGATATTATTTCTGTCTCTGTAAGCGATTTATTCGTAGCAGACATCAAACGGTGAAATGTTTCACTCAACAGAATAGTTGAAAATGCCAGATCGTCAATCGGGGAATCAAGAAACCGCATTAATGCGATAATTTCGCCCGTAATTTTCCGCCCCCGGATATCCAAGCTGCTATGTGAAACAAATGGAATCTCCTCGCTATTCAACCATCCACTAATATCTACAACATGCTCATTCTTTGGTGTTAGAATAGTTATATCGCAGTACCTGTAACCACGTTTTCGACAGTCAGAAATAATTTCTAATATTTTGTTTCGCTCTGGACTGTTATCCCCGCTATTGTCAATAGTAACAATCTCAACATATCCTTTATTTTCATTGCCTTCTTTGACTTTCTGTATAAAGGTTGATAAGCCACTTGCATGCGGTGCTTCTCCTTCCATTCTTTCCGGAATTAGAGAATGAAAGACTGTCTTATTGAAACTATGAATTCGTTCGTAGCTTCTATAATTTGTATCTAATTCACGAACTTCCGTAGGCGCAGATGGGAAAGTATCGGTTGCCATTACATCTTTCATTATGCGCCAGTCTGCATGCCGGAATGAGTAAATAGACTGTTTTGTGTCGCCTACAACAAAAAGACTCCCTCTTTTCGATAATGCCTCAGCCAGAAGTGGTTTCAGTGCTTCCCATTGAATTATTGATGTATCCTGAAATTCATCAATAAGATAGTGAAAGACACTATCTCCAAGATAATAGTAGACTTGTGGAACGATTTCTTCAGAAATGTAAGATAATAGTACATGATTAACATATGAGAGAGTGACTTTATTATTGATGTGCATTATCTGACCGATTGTATTTCTCAAAAATCGATGTGCTTCGGCGTATGGGTAATAATAACTTTTTGAGCTTTCAAGAACATAATCACTTGCGAGACGAGAAAGTTTTTCTTGAAGTGGAGTAAATTGGGAACTCCATTCTTTTACTTTCTCTTTTGTTTTTGAACTACCTGATCTCTTCACTGGAAGAGCATAAAGACTCTTTCTTTCAATCAAATCATCCACATCTTCACGGATTGCAACATCCTTAACAAGTTTGAAATTCTCTGTAATTTCTAATCCAGATTTCTGAACTAATGCATTTAGTTTTTGGAAGGTATCTAGAATTTCTCGGCGTATTCTATCTATTGTTACCTTATTGTGAGACAAAGAAATTAATTCTTTTGATTGTGAACTTAGTGTGTTGTACAGGTTCCGCACTTCATGCGATATTTTATGAAAAGGATCCCAAATAAAACGCGATGAGAGACTTTGGTTATCAATTAGAAGATCAGTCAAATCTTCAAGTAAGTGACGCTTAGTGGAATCCGAGGAAAGATTCCGCGTAAATTGTTCAAATGCTTCATCTAATAAGTACTGATTGTCGACAATAACCTCTACCGTCGGTGAAAATCCGAACTCCAATGCTGACGCACGAAAAATTCGTGCCATAAAGCTATCGATTGTTTGAATTTGAAAAGTAGAATAATCCTTTAATATGGCATCAATCATTTCCCCGCATCGCAATTGGAGTTGATCTTTTCCCATCGGTACGATAGTCATCAATTCCTGGATTATATACCCATCTCCTAAATACCCCTTTTTGAGGTATTCGAGCACACGTTTACGCATTTCAGCCGCAGCATTTTTTGTAAATGTCATTGCAAGAATACATTTTAAGGAGTTATTAGGTACACGTCGCGAGAGTAGTAACTGAAGTAATTTTAATGTCAGAGTATGCGTCTTCCCCGAACCAGCAGACGCTGAAATGACAGTAAAGTTTGGGAATTTAAGTCCAGTATCGTCTGGAAGAATTGATGTCACTATTTATCAGATAATTATTTGTACGAAATGTAGCCAATAAGTCATTGGATTGCAACGTTATATAATAATTTGCTTTCCAACATTGGCGTCTTTTGTGAGAAGTATTGAATTGGGGATTAAGATATAGCGAAATACTTTTCTGAGTAGGACAAAAAAGGTGTGATAGAATATTATTTCCACACACCTTTTAGCATTATCTCTTTTTTACTTCTTCGCTTGGAAATGTTGATCGACAGAATGAATAATTGACTCAGCAATTTCAACTCCGATTCCAAGTCCCAATCCTAAACACAATCCATCTAGAAAGTTTTTCTGGAAAAGCGATGGTGGTAACGATTTAACGTTAGTAAGAACTAATACGGATAAGGTTAAGAGGACGAAAATTGCACCATAAACAATTCCTACAACAATGAATTTCCATTGTTTAAGATATGCCAATTTACGCTCGAAAAGAAAGGCAATTACTACGACAGAAACATTTACACCAAAAGACCAAATTGCCGCATTGAGCACTGGCATCCAGAATGTAGCAATCGCAAACAGTAATGCACCAACTGATACGGCAGCAGTAATTGTATTCGAAAGACCTCGAACATGATAAAAAGCGAAGACAAAGGAAGTACTAATACCGTAAGTGATATAGTACGCAAATCCCGCCGATTGAATCTCAAATATTTCTCCGCCATATATCATTAAGCCAGCTATGAGACTTCCGGCAAAACCAAGTGCTGTAATTAGGATAAGTCTCCATAATTCCCCAAAGAATTTTTTCATAAAGCACTCCTTTCATTAAGATTTAACCTCATCATTGAACCAAGATGCTGTCTAAATTTACAAGTCATTTTTTTTTATTTTCTATACCTTCCTCAATTTTTCTGCGCATTAGAATGCTCTAACTTTTCAAAATATTTTCGAATAAGTTCCTGATAGTCTTTTGCAAAGCCTTGTTCCATAGCCTTGAGAAGTTCCTCCTGTAACCGATTCTTTTCTTCGGTTGAACTGACATCAATATCTTTTGGACTCCTCCGAACAATTTGAGTTCCAGTTTCTGATTTCCGTTTCTTTTCATAATCTCGCTCCCGCATCGATTTCGATGCATCCAACAAGCGAGAAAGAATTCTTTCCTGTTTTTGGATTGTCTCCGGATTAACGGTATTTTGCTCAAGGTTTCGTACAACCTCTTTCATTTCATCGGCTATTCGCTGCAAATCGCCCAATATTTTTTGCTGGTCATTGGATTGATGCGCTTCGCGATTTAATTCCTCAAGTGATTTTTGAATAGCTGCTTGTTCCTGAGCTAATCGCGCAGCCTGAGTAGCCTGTTGTTGTGACATTTCACCACTTATTTCTTGTGTTTGTAAATTAAGGGCCATTTGACGACTCGCCATCATCTGTAATTGTTGCATAAGACTTCCGGCACCAGAACCTCCACCCTGCATCATCGATTGCAAAATTTGCTGCACCTGAACTGCTGCACGATTCAGCGCAGCCATAGCCTGCCCTTGTTCCTGCGACGCCTGAGTTCCATTCCTGACATCCAAAGAACGCATAGCATTATTCATCCTTGCTAGCGCCTCACCAATCGCCTTACCCATTTCGGGCGTTACAGCAAACGATTTATTGGATAGTTCTTCTAAAGACTTAATTACATTCTGAAGATTTTGGACAGCACTTAATTGATCCTGTGCGTTTTGTCTCAGTTGCGGAGAATTTTGTGGCGCATTTTGTGATTGTGCTTTTAAAACTTCTTCTTCCTTTGAAAGTTCCAGCAAATTTGATGTAACTCTTCGTAACTCGTTAATTATATATTGTGCTTGCTTTTGCAACATCTGTTGCTGCATTTCGTCTAACTGCGAACCGAAGTTTTGTAACTGTTGTTCTATTTGCTGTTGCAATTGTTGTGCTGACCTTCCGTCCCCACTCTGAATTTGCTTTGCAGCTTGTTGCATTTTCTGATGTAATTGTTGCTGCTTTAATTGTTCCAGTGATTTTTGTAATTGATCTGCAGGCATTTCTGTAAAAAATTCTTCCATACTCCGTTGGAGCTCTTCTGTTTCTTTTTCCAGGATTTGCTCTTTTTGAGCTAGATCAGCCTGTCTTTTCGATAGTTTTTCCCTTTCATTCTCATTTTGCGGTAATTGCGTACTTTGTTCCTTCAACTCTTTTTCAATTTTCTCCAAATCCTTTGTTCGCTTTTTCACTTCATCAATTTTTTGTTCAATATGGATGCGTTTTAATAAATTCAATGTGCGTTCGATGCTCTGGCGGAATTGTTCTTCCGAAAATGTTATGTTTTGCATCGCTTGCTGAAGCTGTTCCTTGCTAATGTTGGGCATTTGCTGTTGCATTTGTTTCAATGCTTTTTGCAACTCTGTCGCATCCATTTGTTGAAATAGCTGCTGAAGCTCTATATACTTTTCCATCGTTTCATTTGAAAGAACATTCTGCTGCTGCATCTGTTGAGTTATTTGTTCAAGTCGGGATTGAACCTCGTCTAATTTCTTTTGTACCTGTTGATAACGTTGCGCCATTTCCATCATCTTTTTTTGTGTTTGCCAATCGGGATCCTTGTTCTTTTTCAGATCGCGCGTGATGGATTCAATTTCCTCGCGTAATTTCTTTGATTGTTCTACCGATTCCTTGAGGTCATCTAGCGATTGTTCATGTGATTTATTCATATCGGCAAATACTTCATCTAACGATGGAAGTCTGAGTAAGAAAAGTGGACTTCTTGCACTCTTTGGTCCTTTAAAACCATCGTTATCGAATATTTCAGCATAATATTCCACCACATCTTCGGGAACTAGGCTAAGTGGAGTTAAATCCCAAGCAAATGGAAATTCCATTTCAGTTTCAGCAGGTGTTGGAAAAGGAATTTGTAGATAGGAATAGTCAGCATGTGGTCGTTCATACCTAGATTTAATCAATCGATATCCCAGTCGCAGCGACGAAAATCCATAATCATCTTTTGCGTGGAGAAGTAGGTTAATAGACTTATCACCAGCAATATCAATATTGCGTCCCGGTTCAACAATAGCTACTGATGGATAATCGTCTATCATTATTTTTAATTGATATTGAACAGGCTCTCGGTTTTCCAACCCCTCTTCATCGAATAGCGAAATATGATATGAGTTATCGACAGTCAAAGGAAATGATACTGAAAATTTATCACCATTAATCGCACATGGAATGCTATTATTATTCCCAAAATGTAAATGTGCTTCCCGTAGAGGCTTGCTTGCATTTCCCGTAAGATTAATTTGTGTCCCTTGCAACGCGTTAACATCACCTATAAACTCATCCAATATTTTTGAAGGAATATGAGAATACGCTGGATAGTTTAGTTTTATCCTAAACGAGCGTACTAACGGACGATCTAAGACCGTGAGCACATAGTGATCGCTCTCAGATTCACGGTACCGGGCATAGTATTCGGTTGTTATTCGGATCGATGGAAAATCTAGATTAAACGATGTTGATGAATCAGATTTTATTTTTGTCACATCAATATTTTTCTGATCCACTTGTCGCCGGACAATCGTTAATTCATCTGGCTTGAATCCAATCGAAGGAACTCGTTCTTTAACTTTAAATTGAATACGAACATCTTCCCCTTTTACGATTTCTTTATTTCCAGGTGTGCATTCAAAGTAATAACGCTGAGGTGGAATAAACTCTCGATTAAAATGGATGAAATGATGTGTAGCACTCAGAAATGACTCCGGCATGAGAAAGAACGCCACGCCAATAATTGCAACAAGTAAAAACAACCACTTACGAAACACAGGAATCGAGGAGGAATAAACCGATTGTGAAAAATCTATATGTTCAATGTCTCTCGCAAAACTTCGCAGCGATTCATCAATCAAATATTCCGAATAGATGTTTGGAAGAGTCTGACTTTTATTAGAAAGCTGCAAAGCATTAAGTAGACGATCTCGAATACCCGGAAATGCATTGCCAACTATTTTTGCAATGTCTTCATCCATCATTGATGGTATAAGATTCAACCACTTAAGAAGCGGACGCAGCACCATCCAGACAAATGTTGTAAGGATAGTAAGTGTTAGGAGAATAGTTAAAATCGTTCGCCACAAGCTAGAAAATCCGACACACATTTCAGCAATGAGCAGTGATAATACTATCCAGACTACTCCATTACAAAAGAGGAGCGCTTGTTCGAGGAAATTAGCTTTGTTCTGTTCTTTCCGAACTAGGTCTAATCGATAGACTATGTTTGAGAGTATTTCAGAAGATGTGGTCAATGTGTTAGCGCCCAAACGACAATATTCGTTCCAACACGCAATGCTTCCTGCCGCACTTCTTCAGGATCGTTGTGAATTTCTGGATCTGCCCAAGCATCGCTGGGATTAGATTCATATGTATAGAAAACTACTAATCTACGATTATCAAATATTCCAAAACCCTGTGGTGGTTTTTCATCATGCTTGTGTGTCTTAGGAACCCCATTGGGAAATTGATATTGACAGTGGAATAATCCATGGTTAAATGGTAATTCCACTATTTCGTGTTCTGGAAACACCTTTTTCATTTCTCGCCGAAATGCTTTGTCCATTCCATAGTCATCGTCAGCATACAGAAATCCTCCTTGCCGAAGGTAAGTACGAAGTCTTTGAACTTCATATTCCGAAAAAACAATATTACCATGACCAGTTATAAAAAGAAATGGAGAATTGAATAACTTATCACTGGAGAGATCAATAAATTCATATCGTGGATCGCAGTCTATACTTGTATTCTGCTGAATAAATTTTAACAGATTTACTTCTGCGGAAGGATCATTATACCAATCACCGCCACCGCTATATTTCAGACGTGTAATTCGAAACTGGCTCTCAATTCGTGGTTGGGCCATAGCAAAGAATAGCGAACTACAGGCTATTAATAATCCTAGGATTAAATATTTACACCGGCAATTTATCATTTTCAAGAGTTATACTTTAAAGCCATTATTAATTTCAATGTAGAAAAAGAGTGATCGAGAATCAATGAAGTAACATTGCATCTCTTCCTATGAGGAAGTAGATTATAGTAAATATTTAGCGAAAGCGTACAAATGGAAAAAATGAGAGAATGCCCCGCTTGCAACAATGACAAATCTATACTTATCCATTTAGTGGAATCCTTCCACATCGTAAGATGTAATTTGTGTGGACTTGTTTATCTAGCCAATCCTCCTCTCGATGATACCATTTATGAAGAATATCATGAAGGTAGCGAACCTGATCCGAATGATTATCGAAAGGATTCACAAAATCATCCACTTTGCGAGTTATGGTATATCAACAGCCAACGTCTAAAGAAATTGAAAAGAATAAAATCCAACGGTAGCCTTCTTGATATTGGGTGCGGCCGCGGTTACTTTCTCAAATCGGCAGCAGAAAGTGGATACTCTGTGCATGGTATTGACATCGCTTCCCGACCTATTAAATATGCTCAACGAATGTATCAGTTGTCGGCAGATACACGCTCACTGCAAGATCTGATAGCTTCTGGTCAGCGCTATGAAATAATCACTCTCTTTCACGTGCTCGAACACTTTTCCGATCCATATGCATCATTACGATATGTGCACGATCTTCTGACTGAGAATGGATTGTGTATGATCGAGGTACCCAATTATCATAGTTTAAAGTTCGTCATTTCAAAAAACAAATGGTCCGGTGGAAATCATCCTCTCTATCATCGAACTTTTTTTACCAACAGAACTCTTCAGCAGTCTCTTCAGAAGACAGGTTTCTCCCAAATGAAACGGATAACATTATCCTACCATCTTCATGATCGAAGCATATTGTATGAAGGCTTTAAGCAAGGATTGAATATTTTCGGATTTGATGCATTCCTCTTTTTCATCGCTTGGAAATGATAGTTCGTTAAATCTTGATTCTCTCCCCTCTTCTCTCTAATTTTTATTGTCAACTAACAATAGGTGTTCCTATGCTTATCTCCAGAGTATTTTTAACTCTTATCTTTGGATTACTTTTCTGCTTTGTTGATTGCAGTTCACAAGATAAACAGATCGATCGACAACCTGCCGTTGCTGGACAATTTTATCCGGCAGATCGCGGAGAACTCGAGAAATTACTCGGGCAACTATATGCCAGAGCTGCGGCATCGAAAAATCTCAAGGATGTTGTAGCACTCATTTCTCCTCATGCTGGATATATTTATTCTGGTATTACCGCAGCTTCGGCATTTAATCAAATTAGCCCTGAAAAGGAGTATGAAACCATTTTTATTATCGGCTCCAGCCATCATTTAGCATTTGAAGGTGCATCTATTTACACTCAGGGAAATTTCATAACTCCACTTGGTCCTATTCTCGTGAATACTACAATTGTTCAAAATATACTTAAGAACAACGCTGTATTTTCTAACCGTATGGATGCTCATACTCGGGAGCATAGCCTTGAAGTGCAGCTTCCATTGCTGCAGTACAGATTGAAAAAGAAATTTTCGTTTGTTCCCATCGTTATCGGAACTCAATCAACGGAAATTTGCCAGCGTATCGCCGATGCCTTGCGACCGTATGTTCAGCTAAAAAATCTTTTCGTTATAAGTACAGATTTTTCGCATTATCCATCTGATACCGATGCGCGCATTGTCGATAAAGCTACTGCAGATGCGATTATATCTAATTCCCCGCTTAACCTTATTAAGACGATCACAAATAACGAGCAGAAAAGGATTCCCCAACTAGCGACATCTCTTTGTGGATGGACAAGTGTATTGACATTGTTATATATGACCGAAAAGAATCCTTTGGTAGAATTCACACATATAGAATATAAGAATTCTGGTGACTCTAATTATGGAGAAAAGAATCGCGTTGTTGGATACCATGCAATTGCAGTTTCGCTTCAGAAGAAAAAAGAACGGCAAGCATTTATTTTGAGCGATCAAGATAAAAGAGTTTTACTCAAAATAGCCCGCAAGACTGTTATCCAATATGTCAGTGAACGAAAAAAGCCTGCTGTCGACGAGAAAACTCTTTCGCAGGTGTTGAAGAAGAATTGTGGAGCATTTGTTACATTAAAGAAGCACGGGAACTTAAGAGGGTGCATAGGCCGCTTCGAACCTGACGAACCTTTGTATAAAATCGTTCAGGATATGGCTATAGCTTCCTCAACGCAGGATTATCGTTTTTCTCCTGTTGATCCGAATGAGATGCCAGAACTCGAAATAGAAATCTCAGTTCTAACTCCCATGCAACGCATTTCAACTGTGGAAGAAGTTGAATTAGGCAGGCACGGTATTTATATCCGGAAGGGAAATCGTTCTGGTACTTTTCTCCCACAAGTTGCTACAGAAACCGGATGGACAAAAGAAGAATTCCTGGGACATTGTGCACAAGATAAAGCCGGCATTGGCTGGAATGGTTGGAAAGAAGCAGAGATGTTTGTTTACGAAGCTCTCGTGTTCAGTGAGAAAGAATTTGATGCTAAATGATATTTCCTCTATGAATTTCGCTTCTTTTAATGGAAAGTGAGCTATACACAAACTGATTTGTGTCAAGTATTACGCTATTGCTTTACAAAATGATATCCAACAAAATGAACAGAGAATCATAACTAGATTCTTAGATAATGCCAAAAATGTAAAATGTAACGCGATTGTATATATCACTTGCTATATGTAACAAAATTGTTAAATTTGTTACATATCAATATTGGCCTATGCAGAGTCCTTCTATGTCATTTGAACCATCAATACCTTTCGATTTGCCCCTTCTGCCTCCGTCGATAAGCATAAGAAACGAACATTTTGTTAATGTTCTTCTCAAAACACGCACAGAGTTGGGAGAATTAAACGGATACTCTACTTCATTGCCGAATCCATTGCTCTTATTATCTCCGGCCGTTCTGCGCGAATCGGTTGCAAGTTCAAATATCGAGAACATTAACACTACGATGGAACAGGTACTGCAAATGCAAATATTTCCTGAAGCTGAGCGCAAGCAACCAGATAAAGAAGTGTTGAACTACCGCAATGCCATTATATGGGGATTTGAGAATCTGAAGAAACTACCCGTTTCCAGCCGGTTGATGCTTGGAATACATAAACGACTCGTTCCTGACCAAGCAGAGGATTTTCGAAGGACTCAAAACCGAATAAGCAATAGTGCCACGGGTGAAGTACTATATACTCCACCGGAACCGCAAAATGTATCTAAACTTTTAAGCAACTTGGAAATCTTTTTGAATAATGAAGATGACGGATTTGATCCTTTGTTAAAATGTGCAATGGCTCATTACCAATTTGAAGCAATTCATCCTTTTACCGACGGTAACGGGCGTACGGGCAGAATTTTAATGGTCTTGCAGCTTATTCAAAGCAACCTTCTTTCATTACCGATACTCTACATAAGTGGTTATATAAACAAGAACAGGTCAGAGTATTATAAATTGCTCAAAAATGTTTCCGCAAAAGAAGAATGGACGCCATTTATTGAATTCTTGCTGAACGGATACTTTATTCAAGCACAAGAAACAAAAATGGCTCTTGTTAAGTTAATGACACTTTTGAGTGAAACGAAAGATATTGTAAAAACAAAACACAGAAAGATATATACTGCTGATCTTGTTGAGGCACTCTTTGCATATCCTATTATAACTCCGGTAGGATTAGGGAAGCAACTGGATATAAATTACCGTACAGCAAGCCGCTATCTTGCAGAATTGAAAAAGGGGAAAATTTTGCAGGAAAGTTACGTAGGCAAGTATCATTTGTTCATAAATAAGCGGCTTCTACAAATATTAAAAGGTTGAAAGTGGGTGGAAAAGTTCAAATCAATCTTTTTATATAAAGCAGAAAATCATATCCAACAATTAACTAACAAAAAAAAACCAGAAAAACATGTTAAGATCTTCAAAATCAGAAAAAATTTAAAGGAATTGGAAATATTGGATATCTCGGCGGGAATTACTGGATTTTTGTTGGAAAAAGTAATTAACAAAGCAGATCCAAAGTATGCGTTAAAAGCGCTACGATGGACGACAGATGCTGCTGGATATGCAATTACAGGAGCACAAACTTATTACAATATTACGCTCTGGAAAAATGAACAGATTAGTGATGCTAGATTTGGTTATAGAATGGTAGGTTTAGGAGCAGAGGAATTTGCTGGAAGACGCTACGGAAATCTTGCTGGTTTCGCAACAGGTGTAGTAGTGATTGGTATCGAAGATTCATACGATTTGATTAATAATACTATTGATGTTCTTACTGCAGGCATAGGTCAAATAAATAGTCTCCAATGGATTCCCTTATACGGTAATACGAGATAGGAATGTATGATCACGTATAAGCTTAATATAATAAATCAACTCAGGATACTCTGGTTTCATTTAATAACAGTGTTGGTGGTTCCTATCCTTTTTCTGATATCCCTAACTGATTCAAGTTTAGGTAATGTTCTTCAGGCGACCTTCATTGTCTATGCTTGGACACTGTTACCATCACTTATACTTTATGTCCAATATATGAGAGTTAGTATTGGAGTAAAACTGATCGTCGACGATCAACAGGCAATTATAAGGTTTATAACGAAGAGGAGCAACCAATTCTTCAGTATGAATGATGTTATGAGGATTCGTAAGATTTGTACAAGACCTATTGCAGAAAAAAGATCAATTTGGTCTGGATCTGATGCTTTTTATTATTTTCTTATTGAATTAAAAGGAAGTGAAAGAATCATCGTAACTTGCTTTATGTCCGATTTAATATTACTTGAAATTGGAGATATAAGGACAGAGATTGAAGTGAAGAATTTTATTGTTCCGATTCGGTGGAATGATTCCAAATTGCTGAATTTGCATTAGTATTCTGACATTTAATTGTTAAGGAGATGTTTCGCCAAATAGTAATAGCATTACAATAAGAAAAGATTAAGGGATAGAGACAGGAAGTAAATTCAAAGAAACGTTAGGATATCGAAGTTGTTAGTATCAATCTTAAAGCGATTCTGGAAACGGGATCGCTTTATTAATTATTTAATGTTGACAACCATTCTAAAAATCTATAGAATAGAACAAATCCTTCCGGCAGATATTGATTTAAGAGATGATAAATAGAATAAAAATTTCCAAACGCCAATTTCTGCACAAATGTGCTTTTTGTGCTGGTGGTTTTGCTCTTGAGGCAAACAGAATCCATTTGTTCTTTACTAATCCAAACGATGAATTAGGGAAATATAGCAAAGAGGCACTATTCTATAAGAAAATTGCTGATGGATTACAATGCGAAAAATGTCCTCAAGATTGCCTACTTCTCGAAGATGGTGAAGTTGGATTTTGCCGAAGTCGTGTACGAGAAAATGACAAGCTGTACTCGATTGCCTATGGGAATCCCTGCGCTGTGCATATCGATCCCATTGAAAAGAAGCCTTTCTTTCATTTCCTTCCTTCGACTCAAGCGTTTTCCATCGCGGCAGCAGGTTGCAATTTTCGTTGTCTAAATTGCCAGAACTGGCAAATATCACAAGTCAGTCCAAAAGATTCCAGCAATGAGGATTTGATGCCTGATGCAGTTGTTGCGGCCTGCAGTCGTTATCGTTGTGAATCTATTGCATATACATATTCCGAACCGACAACTTTTTTTGAATATACATACGATACGGCCAAACTTGCGAAAGAACAAAAAATACGAAACCTGCTGAAATCGAACGGCTTTATCAACGAGAAACCATTACGTTACCTTTGCAAAGTACTTGATGCAGCAAATATCGATCTGAAAATTTTCGACGATAGTATATATAAAAAACTAAGTTCTGGAAAACTTGCTCCGGTTTTACAGACTTTAAAAGTCTTTCGCGAAGAAGGAGTATGGCTGGAAATTACTAACCTAGTTATTCCAACTTGGACAGATAATCTGGATACGATAAAACGAATGTGCGAATGGTTCTGTGAAAATAAACTTTCAGATGCTCCGCTACATTTCAGTAGATTTACACCGTTGTACAAATTAGCACAACTTCCTCCAACTCCCACAACAACACTTGAGAAAGCACGCGACGTCGCCTTAAAATCCGGAATGCACTATGTATATATCGGTAACGTTGCAGGCCATCAGGCTGAGAATACATATTGTCCACAATGTAACAAACTCATCATTGAGCGCCGAGTGTTTACCATCCTCCAAAATAATCTCAAAAATGATTCCTGTAAATTCTGTGGTAAAAAAATTGCTGGGGTCTGGAGTTAATCAGGTTTTTTTTTATCTTTATGTATAGCGCAGTCGGTTATCCCCTATTTAGACGAAAGGATTATGAATGGCAACACCTGAATACGTATTTTTTGATGGTAAGATTGTCCCGTATGCGGACGCAAAGGTTGGTGTGATGACTCATGGATTGAATTACGGAACCGGAATTTTCGGCGGCCTCCGCGGCTATTGGAATGAAACAGAAAAACAGATGTTCGTATTTCGGCCATTTGATCATTATCAACGATTTCTAGATTCTAGCCGATTACTTCGTATGGAGCTTCCATACACCAAGGAAAGTTTGACAGAGGCGACGTTAGAGCTCATTCGAAAGCAAAACTTTCGAGAGAATGTCTATATTCGTCCGTTAGCATTTTATGGTGATGAAATTATTGGTGTGCGATTGCATAACCTTACTCCTCGACTTTCAATTGCCATCGTACCATTTGGAAGATATGTAGAACAAGAAGAAGGTGCGCACGTAACAATTTCGTCCTGGTGGCGAGTGGAAGACAACATGATTCCTGCGCGAGGCAAGGTGGTTGGTGCATATGTGAATTCCGCGCTTTCAAAGACCGATGCACAATTATCAGGATTTGATGAGGCGATAGTACTAAGTCAAAATGGTCACGTTTCGGAAGGTTCTGCGGAAAATATTTTCATAGTACGTAATGGTATTTGCGTTACGCCACCCATCACAGAAAATATTTTAGAGGGTATTGTACGCCGAACATGCATGCAACTCATTCAGGACGAGCTCGGGATGAAAGTTGAAGAGCGTTCCATTGATCGTACTGAACTTTTTCTTGCTGATGAAATCTTTTTCGTAGGAACTGGTGTTCAAATTGTATCTATTACCAAGATTGACCACCGGATAATCGGCGAGGGATCTATGGGACCACTGACAATTAAACTTCGCGAACTATTCTTCGATGTAGTGACTGGTAGAGCAGCAAAATATCGGTCATGGTGTATGCCCGTCTATAAAAAGTAGGTAGGAGAATTATCGATGATTCCCAAAAAGCCCGATGTCATTAAATTCGTCGGGCTTTTTTTTGATTATTTACAACTTCAGCGGATTTCTATACTTCATATCGTACTTTTTTTTGCAGGATTCAGTTCTATCATTTCACAAATCCTGCTAATTCGTAATTTTCTGATAAGTTACTATGGCAACGAATTAAGCATCGGCATTATCCTTACGAGCTGGTTATGCTGGACAGGCATTGGCAGCTTGCTGGGAAATGCAATTCTTAAAAAAAATGGAGTCATTCTATTCCCCATTTTTTTTAGTGCCACACCGATTATCTTATTCCTTCAGATAATTGCTGTAAAATTCTCCAGAATCGTTTCGCAAACATCGACCGGCGAGTTTATGTCGATGGGCGAGTTGTTCTTATTTTCATTCCTCATTTTGAGTATAGGATGTATATTGTGGGGAATAATTTATACTTTTGGCGCAAAATATTTATCCGCCACTCATTCGCAGCAGAGTGTAAATACAGCATACATACTAGAATCGTTTGGAAGCGCTGTTGGAGGACTTCTTTTCTCCTTCGTACTAGCATCCCAAATGTCTACGTTGCAAGTAGTACTTATTATCACTGCAATTACCTGGTGCATTGCAGTCGCAATAAAAAATTCACTTACGTACCGAGTAAAGAAAATTCTCGTTTTGTGCATTACCGGATCTTCTCTGCTATCGCTTCCATGGCTTCGTTTTTTTGAGCACAATATCGAAACACTTCAGTGGCGTTTCATTAATGAAGGGCTTACTTTTATCCGCTCAATCGACACGGAATATCAAAATCTCTCACTCCTTAAACTTGATAATCAATTCACAATTTTCAGTGATGGTCGACCAATTTATAATATACCTAATACTTACGATGCTGAACTTTTTACACACTCAATTATGGTGCATAAATTAAGTGCAAAACGTGTGTGCATTATTGGGAGTGGATTCAACGGTATCATAAAGGAAGTTTTAAAATATCCAGTCCAAAGAATCGATTATATCGAAATTGATCCAACCCTAATCGATTTTGCCCGACCGATACTAGATTCAGGAAATCAACAGGCACTGATTAATGAACGAGTATCGATTATCATCGATGATTCTCGCAATTATCTCAAAGAAATAGAACAAAACTATGACGTCATTCTTCTTAACGTCGGCGAGCCGTCAACAGCAAACCTCAACAGGTTCTATACTCTGGAGTGGTATAAACAATGTTCTTTAAGATTGACAACGGGTGGAATAATGGCTATCACTTTTCCTTCATCATCCGAGTACATTTCGGATGAAATGAAGGAGTTTAACGTATCCATCTATCAAACCTTTACAAAGGTATTTCATAATTCGCTTCTAATTCCGGGAATGCATGCGTTACTCATTGGTTCGACGGATACGGTCCAATTCATCACCCAGCCTGATTCTCTTGCTTCACGTTTTCAACATTCTGGAATCCGTTCTGAGTACTTTTCTAAATATACATACGATGACCTTATGCTACCTGAACGGAGGACATCAATAACACAAACATTAGCTTCTGCACGACAAGGACAATTAAATACAGATCTCAATCCGAATACATACTATTTCGATCTCTTACTCTGGAACCGCTATCTTCAGGGTAACACGACAATCCTTTCCGCTATAAAAAATTATCATGTATACAGTATATGCTGTATCTTAGTTGGAGGATTTTTTCTATTACTGTCTCTGCACCGTAGCAATCCCAAAAAACAAACACAACTTTCTTTAACGACAATAATGTTTGCTGGCGGGATAATTGGAATGGCATTAAACATTCTTCTCCTGTTAAACTTCCAGGAAACATTCGGCTCATTGTTTAAGATGATCGGTGCTATGACATCGGCTAATATTTTAGGATTGGCATTAGGTACAATTCTTGCCGGAAAGATGAGTCGAACACTCTCCTTTTACGCTCAAGTTTTAAGCAGTAGTATCCTTTTAGTAATAATCATTTTATTTCTCCCATGGTTATTGCAATTTTTGCTTTGGGCGCGAATAATACTATTGACGATATTAACCACAACGCTCACCGGCGTTTGTGTGGGTCTGTTGTTTGGTGTTGTCAATAGAGCCTACCTTGAGCATTCTAACGCAATGGGACATATCTATGCCTTTGACGAATTCGGTGCTGCAATAAGTGCCTTGATGATTAGCAGCATAATTCTTCCAGTTTTAGGTATTGGTAACACTTCTGTTGTTCTCTTCCTTCTATTTTTGCCTGCTATGGCTGCTATTGCGTTCCTCAGGTGGAAAGAATCCAGGTAATTCTAAATTTTATCGATTTTTGTGATTTCAATTTGAGAGAAGTCTATTTCACAGTCTCTTCTTGCACTCCAATCTCTCGAAGAACTCGTTCATCAAGTGTTGGAAGTGAGGCATCTTGCAGGCAAGCTTGATAGTACTTTTGGAAGAAATCATGTGCGCCTTGTAATAGTGTCGCTGCGAGAACTGGCCTTCCTAAGCGGGAATCAATTTCGTACGCCATTCTCATTCCGGCTGTCGCTCCATAATTCGACTCGAATGATCCAGAAAGATTTGCATTCATCATCAATTCTCTTGCCCTTCGATCTGTTAGATTTGGTGAAAGTAACTCAAGGAATATATTGTTGAATGATTCAATTGCTTTTGCAGTTGCATCAAACCACTGTTTTGATGGAGAACGTCCCGTGCTCTGAATGCTCATTGAGAGAGAATAGGCAATTCCCTCGTTGTGAACGAGGTCCAGCAAATGATCTGTGTACGATTGTGGTTTTAATGAGTCTGGAAATGATTGTTTTAAAAGTGCAAACACCGAATGGAATGATTCATGTGCCAGCGTACTCATAATTCCAATTATTTGTTCCTCGATATTCGATGATATTTCAAGCACTCTGACAAGGTTGAAGATAATAATCGGATCACCTTCATCGTCACCAACAAATTGTGGGATATCATTTTTCCAAACAACTCGGCGAACTACTGCTACAGCACGTTCATTTCCGATTGCAACAAAATATACTGGAATTGACGCCGAAATATTTATTTGATTTGGAAAGTAGGATTTGATGGTAGCAATAACTTTTCTATCAAGTTGCCGCCGTTTAGCTTCAGTAATTAATTTTCTGAGCTCAGATACTCGCTTCTTCGCTGGTATCAATCCATATATATCAGTTTCAGCTTGAATGTTATCTCTGACTCGTTCAAGCTGCTGTTGAAAATCGTCAGATGGGCGGCGGGTACGTGCAAGAAGTACGCTTGTTGCTGCGGCAAGTTGATTCCCTTTTTGATTAACAACCACAAGACTGTTGTTTGTAAATCGTTCGTAATAATCGAGCAATCGTTCAGCGGAATTAAAGTCAACATTAAGCGAGATATCAAACTCAGGATCCGTTTGAGCGTATAGAGTCCACGGATTATTCGCAATCTCACATAGTAATATCAAAAACACAAATCTCATTTTCATTAAATATCGTTCGTAATACATTCTAATCCGAAATTTAATAGGAAAGCAGTCGGTTGTCAATTGTCCAATTCGGCGGGACAATCATCTATTAATTTCAATTACAGGAACAATTTCCTACCTTTCAAATATTTGAATACGAAATATTAAACTGGAAATATTGCATTATGGCTTTTGATGGTGAACTATATGCTATGCTGACCACCTTGTGCTGGACGGGTAGTGCATTAGCATTCTCCGCTGCAACCATGCGGATCGGCTCGGTGTATGTCAATGTTATGCGTTTACTAATTGCTATTATATTTCTCTTTGGAACCATTCTAATTTCCGGTATATCGTTCGGAGTGTCGCTTCCCCAGATTTGGTACCTGAGTCTGAGCGGTTTTGTTGGATTCGTTTTCGGCGATACGTTTCTCTTTAAATCTTACGAATATAACAGTGCCAGGCTAAGTTCACTCGTCATGTCATCCGCCCCCGCCATTACTTCAATTCTAGGATTTTTCTTTCTGGGAGAACGTTTGACAATATTAGGTACACTTGGCATGTTGATTACAGCAATCGGTATTGCACTGGTTGTTTTAGAAAGGAAGGAAACATCATCATCGTCTATACCAATTTCAATGGCCGGAATTTTCTATGCATTTCTTGGAGCAATTGGCCAAGCAGGAGGTCTGATTCTCGCTAAGAGTGCATTCACACTCGGTCCAGTAAATGGATTTGTTGCAACATTAATTCGCGCATCATCTGCTATAGTTATTTTGGCCCCTTTGAATTATTTCGCAGGTAGGTTTACTCAGCCAATAAGAATATTCAAGAACGACTGGAAGGCATTTCTCTATACAACTATTGGTTCTTTCATGGGCCCCTACCTTGGTGTAACATTTGGTCTAATTGCAATTTCGCTCACAGACGTCGCCATCGCGGCAACCATAATGGCTATGGTTCCTATTATTATGTTGCCAACTGTCTGGTTGTTGTTTCGTGAACGGCTTACTTTGCGATCTATCATCGGAGCATGCATAGCGGTTACAGGAGTCAGTATTCTATTTCTCAGGTGAACCCTAAAATAATATCTTTACATCGAACTACGATTAGTCTGATATTTGAAATTCTTTTTCCGATGGACGCATTTCATCGTGCATACTTCTAAGCGCACGATACGCTGTTTCACTCCCTCTAAGCATTGAACGATGATACAATCGATATGCCTCTCCTTTATCTTTTGACACTCCAATACCTTTTTGATAGCAATACGCAAGGGCGACATTTGAAAATAGTGATCCATCTCTCGCTGAAGAACGAAGAATAGAAATCGATTCTTCTAATTCTTCAACATCCAATTGATCGAACACGGTTGCTGCTGCCAGACGAATTTTTGCTTCAATACTTCCTAATTTTTCAGCATGCATCCACAATTCAATTGCTTTTTGCTTATCGCGCTGAATCCAACGACCGGTGAGATAGCAAGTGCCTAGTTCAACTATGGATGGGACGTGCCCCATATTTGTTGCACGCTGTAGAAGATCAAAAACCTGCTTTTCATTCAATAGCTTGTTAAATCCAATTGATGTAATTCCCGACCATACATAGAATGCATCCGGATTATTTTTTGCTGACTGGGCCTCAAGTTCACGGGTAAATTCATCTGTATTCATCATTTTCCAAAGTAATGCCGGTGCACGATACGATTCAAGGTGCAGCGCACGGAGATAATACACTCCAGCAAGCATAAGATCTTTTTGTACATTGAGTCCACGTTCGTAGCATCTTCCCAACATACACAATGCTTCAGGATTACAGGAATTTGCAGCCCTCAAGAAAATCGACTGTGTTGTTGAGTCAATCTTTGAGTTGATTGTTCCTATCTTTGACGTCTGTTCGTCTAGAGTATCAATCCCTAAATATGCTTCTTTGATGAGTGTTGTATCTGCGATTGTAGATGTTGTATCGGTATGAAAATCAATAAATAGGAGATTGTAGCTTGTATCCGATTTTACCTTTGGTGACGTTTTTGATTGTTGTCGCCCTTTATCTGAGACTTCCGTATTAATTGTAATCGTTGTGTCCAATCCTCGACGTTCCATCTCTTTCTTAGCCATCGTTCCAACTTCAGAACCTAAATCGCTTGCCTTTCTGAAGTACTGATAGGCCATTGGCCAATTACGAGGAACAATGAAATCTTCAGTATAAATCAATCCCATCACATACAAAGCCTCTGGTATTTCTTCTACTGACGCATCATGAAAGTATTTATACGCTTTAAAAGGATCCCATTCAACTCCCCGACCGTTGATTAAAAGAAGTCCGATATTAAATTCTGCAAGAGGTAGCCGTTGTGTAGCAGCTTTCTGAATCCAATATGCCGCTTTTATTGTGTCCGCTAGAAATCCGCGACCAAGTAAATAACGCAATCCTAATTCATGCTGAGCAGGTGGTTCACCGGCGTTTGCTTTTTGCATCAATACAAATGCTTCAAGGATTTGCCAATCGAGTGTAGAAGGAAGAACATAGGGAACTGTATAAGCATCATAATTCCGAACAGCTTGTGGTTTCTTTTTTTCATTTGTTTGAGCGAACCCTGAATTGACAATGAGAAAAATTAAGAAGCAGAGTATAGTAATTATTATTCGATTATAGATCGTAATCCTCCTTTTAGGTACCTTTCATACAATTTCGTATATTGTCTCCGTAATTTCCACAAGGAATATCCTTTAGACGTTAATAAAAACAGGTCGTTCCTTCTCTAAGAAGCGATCTTAACTATTTGTGAAACGAAAATAAAATAATTTTAAGGAACATTATGAGTGATAATAAAATCATCTTCTCAATGATAGGTGTTGGGAAGGTTGTTAAACCAAACCGGCAGATTTTAAAAGATATCTTCCTTTCATTTTTTTATGGTGCGAAGATCGGTGTACTCGGCTTGAATGGTGCAGGTAAAAGTACATTATTACGAATTATCGCTGGCGTTGATAAGGATTATTTAGGTGAAATTACATCTCAAAAAGGAATTTCTTTCGGCTTTCTGCCTCAAGAACCGGAGTTAGACCAAACGAAAACAGTAAAAGAAATTGTTGAAGAAGGTGTGTATGAGATAGTAAATCTTGTGAAAGCGTATGAAGCAGTAAACCAACAACTTGCCGAACCAGATGCCGATTATGATACACTTCTTCAAAAACAGAGTAAACTTCAAGAACAAATCGATCATCTAAATGCTTGGGATTTAGAAAGTAAATTGGAGCAAGCAATGGATGCGCTGCGGTGTCCTCCTCCTGAGACTCCTATTCGCGTACTGTCCGGTGGCGAGCGTCGTCGAGTTGCATTATGTCGTCTGCTATTGCAGGAGCCTGACGTTCTCCTTTTGGATGAACCAACAAATCACCTTGATGCAGAATCGGTTGCATGGTTAGAGCATCATTTGGGATTATATAAAGGTACTGTTATAGCAGTGACACATGACCGGTATTTTTTGGATAATGTTGCCGGTTGGATTTTGGAACTTGACCGGGGCGAAGGAATTCCATTTGAGGGAAATTATTCTTCGTGGTTAGATCAGAAAAAGCGGCGCCTGGAAGTTGAAGAGAAACAGGAATCCAAGCGGCAACGTGTCTTGCAACGAGAACTTGAATGGGTGCGCCTGAATCCAAAGGGACGTCATGCAAAAAGCAAAGCACGAATTGCTGCGTACGAAAAAATGCTTACCGAGCAAATAGATAAGCGTGACGAGGAAATGGAAATTTATATTCCCCCCGGCCCACGTTTAGGCGACGTAGTGATCGAAGCATCTGGAGTATCGAAGGCATATGGAGATAGAATCTTATTTGAGAACATGGAATTTTCACTCCCACCTGGCGGTATTATTGGCGTTATTGGTCCGAATGGTGCCGGAAAAACAACACTGTTTAAATTAATTGTTGGACTTGAAAAAGCAGACACCGGAACTTTTCGTATTGGTGAAACTGCCAAACTCGCATATGTTGAACAAATGCGCCCATTAGATCCTGAGAAAACAATATGGCAGGAAATTTCCGGAGGTGAAGATCTTATTATGATTGGAAACCGCGAAATTAATTCACGAGGATATGTCGCTAGATTCAATTTTAGCGGCACAGACCAACAGAAGCCTGTTGGCAAACTCTCCGGCGGTGAACGAAATCGAGTTCATTTAGCGAAACTACTCAAAGAAGGTGCGAATGTTCTCCTCCTCGATGAGCCAACAAACGACCTCGATGTGAATACTTTACGCGCTCTGGAAGAAGCACTCAGCAATTTTGCGGGCTGTGCAGTAATTATCTCTCACGATCGCTGGTTTCTGGATCGAGTAGCTACACATATACTCGCATTCGAAGGAGACAGTACGGTTAGGTGGTTTGATGGAAATTATTCTGAATATGAGGAATTCCGGAAGAAACAACTAGGCATCGCCGCCGACCAGCCACATAGGATTAAATACAAAAGATTGACGAGAACATAGAGAAAAGAAATCTCGACCTTAAAGAAGAAGGTCGTCTTCCTACTTTTCTAATTTGGTAAGCACTTCCTCTAAAAATTCTTTTACTTCTTTCATCTCGTTTCGGATTTCTTCATCCTGGATTTTCTTCTTTTGAGGCACGTTGAGAAGTTCAAGTTGTTCATTGGAATCGGGTTCGGGGATGAACTCCTTCATAACCTGTTTTGCACCTTCAATTGTGTACTTCTCGTCCCGAAGCAACTGTTTGATGTGCATAATGAGCTTGATATCTTTGTTCGTATAGATTCGGTTACCAGCCCGGTTTTTTGCGGGTTTCAATTCTGGAAATTCTGTTTCCCAATACCGCAGAACATATTGTTCAAGACCAGTAATTTTGCTCACTTCGCTAATCGAGTAATAGAGCTTCTTGATTCCTGTATTCTTCATAGATGCCTCAATTTTGAATTGATCACTCGAAGGAAAAGTAGCAAATGTTGATCTGATTTGCAAACTTCATACTTTGGACATGCTTCTTTATTCTGTAATAAAGATAAGGATCTCTAAGCAGGTAATTCCATCCGAATAAACTTATGGATATTCTTCGGAAAATTCTTTCTGAGCTGCAAAACCATCGCTACTAAAATTTTTAAAGGAGATGATAGCCGAATGCGTTTTGAAAAGACATTGTACCGAACCCGTTCTATCCGTAAAAGAAGCAGATAGTAAATATTGCCCATTGTCCGGGCTGCAGTGAAAAGCGGTTTATCTTCTTCTGCGAGACAAGCTTTGGCCTGACGAAAATATTCGTGTGCGCGTTCGCATTCGAACTTCATTAGATTGATAAAGCGTTCGTTATAAGTAAAATTCAACAATTCTTCCTCTGAATAATTAAACTTCTTCAGGTCTTCCTGGGGAAGATAGATGCGTCCGCGCTTTGCATCTGCTTTAATATCGCGTAGGATATTCGTCATCTGAAGCGCAATGCCGAGGTTTATTGCATATTGTTTTGTCTTCTCGTTCATGTAACCGAATACTTCTGCACATATCAAGCCCACCGTAGATGCGACACGATAGCAGTATTGTTCGAGTTCCACAAAAGTACCATAGCGACGGCTAACGAGGTCCATTTCCATCCCTTTGATCAACTCGTAAAAATATTCAATGGGAATATTGAAATGCTGGATCACAGAGGCAAGTTTATTGAGCAAAGTATATCGAGAAACACCGTAGAGAGATCGTTTCAACTCCTCTGTCCATTGCAGCAAAAGGATGTGTTTCTCCTTCTCGTTTTCTCCTTCATCAACAATATCATCGGTTATTCTGCAGAAGGTGTAGATAGTCTCGAGTGCATCTCTTTTTGGACGGGGCAGACTGAAAAAAGAGTAATAAAAATTACTTTTTCTATTTTGCGAAAAATGTTCTATGGTTGATATGGCTGATGACACAAACGTAAATTACGACAAAAAAGAATGAAAGAGTAGCGTAAGTTTGTCGAAAAATGAGAGTTTAGGTCTCTGGGAAAAGATATCGTAATTTTGTTTTTGAATTTTATGCAAAATTCGCATTCCCCCATTCCAAGTCAATTTTAACTCCCATGATAGATTTCTATCCACCATATGAATAAGTGGCCTACCCACCTCGAAAAGTTCTATGGTTCGTCGAACTTGCAATGCCAATAGACTTTGAAACCGTTCATCAAAAACTTTGGTTTGTAAATCTTGCTCTGAGTATGAACATTCTTCAAAATCTTCTAGGGGTATATAAATACGATCTTTTTCAAGATCCACGGTAATATCCTGCCAAAAATTGGTCAACTGGAGAGCAGTACAAATATGATCCGAAAGCTCGAGCATGGTTTCACTTCGATAATTAAATAGAAGCAACATTAATCGCCCTATAGGATTTGCTGAATGGTGACAGTACTCCAGCACATCTTCGACAGTTTCATAGCGTTTTACAATAACGTCGGAACGAAATGCTTTAAGCAGATTTTGAAACAACTCTATTGGAATTTGAAACCGGTCGACCGTTTCTGCTAATGCTGCAAAGACTCTATGGGTTGGATTGCCGCTATAGCTTTCATGGAGGTACAATTCCCATTTATTGAGGTTGTCTAATCGTTCGGCAACCGTAAAGCCCGGTTCATCGGCATAATCATCGGCAATCCTTGCAAAGGCATAGATTGACCAGATATATTTTCGAACATCCTTTGGAATAAAACGCGAGGCGACAGGAAAGTTTTCATAATGGTTGCGTGCGATTTTTTCGCAATGTCTAAATCCGTCTTCCGCAGACCAATACTTTCCTTTAATATAAAGTTTTGGGTCAATCATCGCCTAATTCGAAAATAAATAGTCATCTACATTAAAACTCTAATTAATATGAGAAATGCGGTTGGGAAAATCAAGCAGTTGGTGCAGGTGAATCGTCTACCGGAACTGTATAAACTTCAATAGGAGTATCGAGTCCTTTAACTAATACGGGCTCATGGGGAAGAGCTGGAATTGTATCTTTTACTAATTCGTAGGTACGTCTTGAGATCATGATGCCTTCCACCGGAGCATTGGATTCGAGTCGATTTGCTAGATTCACATCTGAGCCGAGTACTGTGTAGGAAAGTTTACGTGCAGATCCCATATTACCGACAACAACCGGTCCGGTATTTACACCAATGCGGATACGCAGCGGAAAAAGTCCTGTTGCCGACCATTTGGCTTTTAATTCACGGCATTTTTTCTGCATTTCGATGGCAGCTCGCACGCACCGAATGGCATGGTCTGATTGTGGTTCTGGGGCTCCGAAGAAAACCATAAGTCCATCGCCAATATATTTATCTACCGTACCTTCGTACTTAAAAACTATATCAACCATCGCTTCAAAATATTCATTCAACATATTTTGAATCTGATCCGGTGTCATAGTAGACGAATACGTCGTAAAGCTTTTAATATCGCTAAAGAGAATAGTTAACTCTTTTTTCTGACCAGCGAAAATTGACTCAGGATTTGCCAGCATTCTCTTAACAATGGTCGGTGGGAGATATGCTTCGAACGATTGACGTAAAGCTTCTTTTTCCTTCTCTTCATTGAAATATCTGTATCCTACAACACCGAACACCGAGAGAATGATCATAAAAACCGGTCTTACAATATTGATAATGACATTTCCATAGAGGAACATTATGAGCACAAGAAGAATATATCCAACCAATAGTACTACAGCACTAATGGCAAGTCCTTTTGATTGGAAATAGGAGGACATTCCATAAACGATTAATAGAATAATGGCTTCAATAGCAAGCATTTTGATGCCCTTCCATTCCACCAAAAAGTTTTCAGTCAGAATGGTATGAACAATATTTGCATGGATACCGCTTAGCGGAAAATCATTATCTGTTGGAACAGGGGCTACATCCGCAGCGCCAGTTGCGGCAACAGATACGACAACAATTTTGCCTTGGTATTCTACTGTCCCTTCATTCTCACGTGCATCGCTATCAAAAGAAAGGTCATATATGCGAGCAAAATTTGTATGCTGCATGGCATTCCAGGGACCAATATAATTAACTATAATGTTACACTTCTCGTCAACCGGAATTACGATATCATGCGGCTGCTGATTGGGTAGCTGAGCATTTTTTAGGATGACATGCTTCCCGGGAGAAATTATAACATTCTCCGGAGTAACTTTTAGATAATCACATATTGCATGAAATGGAAAGCTCGGGTAGAATCCATCTTCATACCTTACCAACAAAGGTGCACGCCTATAGACACCATCCGGATCTATACGTATGTCTAAATATCCAATTCCACGTGCAGACGCGGCTAGTTCGGGGTAAGTCATGATAGGAACACCGCCAAAATACATTTTGCTTGTGTCGCCGTCAATTTTGACGAACCATTTCGTTTCCGAAAGGTACTTCCAATGAGATTCCGGTCTTAGCGGACGCTGTGTAGGGGGCTTCTCTCCCATTCCAATTGCAAAACCATAATAAGCATTTCCAGCAATTTGATTACTTTCGTAAAAGTACTTGTCACTTGCCGAATCCTCTAGCGCACGGAATACATAATCCCATATTTGTGCGCCTGCTTTCATGAGACCTAGTGTCCGGGCTACTTCAGCATATTGGCGTCTCGTTAAATAAGAGCCCGTTTCCGTTAATGCATATACGGTGCTGTCTGTTTCATCTACATGAACAACTTGCCCATTATAGGGATTTCTGGAGGGAAAATACTTATACCGTAGAATGAACATCTGGTCGAACGCCTGCGAATTCCAAGTCTCGAAGACATTCGGTAACAACCAAAAAAGAAGATGTCCGATTAGGAGTGAGGACACGATGATCAACACCGTGTCCCTCACTGTATGTTTCTTACTGGTGGTCAATTGTGATCGTCTTACTGAAGAAGTTATTTGCCTTGATCTCTGTTGCAATATTCGCTACATCTGGATGACGACCGCTTTTCACTTCTCCAATAAGGTCACGAATATTTCCTCCGATGGCAATTGGCTTTTCCGCGATAGTAGCAAATGTAGAATAACGCTTTCGTACACTACGGATTTCAGACACAAGACTGTCTCCCAATGTCTTCTTAGACGCTGCATCGGCTGAGATGTAATTTCCTACTTTTGCTTCTATGTCCAACAATCGTTCGGTAGATGCTAATATAAAGAATACTTCTTTTCCGACACTTTTATCAAGTTTGAGCCACTCGCGTCCTTTTGGGATATAGTAATTCTTTTCTGTTACATAATCCTTCTGAAATTGTTGGATGTTATATGGGAAAAGCAGATCAATTTCTCCACTTGGTCCTTGATGCAAGACGTATACAAAGCAATCTTTTGTTAGCTTAACGAACAATTTTATTTCATCGCCACTTTTCAGCGTAGTGTCACGAGTGATACGAACTAGGTGTTCTTCGTCTCCTTTAATTTGGAGAACACCAAACGCCCATTCAAAGCCAATATTGGATGGATTTTGCTGAACTGCTGGCGCTGCGCCAGTTTGTTGTTGAGCAAAGCTTAATCCAATGAAAAGACAACTAATTACTACCACAAGAAGTGTAAAAGTGCGCATATGATGGTCCTTTCTTCAATGAGGTATAAGAGAGATAGTCATTTCTTTATCATATTCCGTCTGACTACGCGTTGGATTTTGAGCACCGCGTGTCTTCCTTTTTACTTGTTCTTCTGTATACTGCATCAGTTCATTTATGGTTATCGTGTAGTCGTTATTATAATCTGCTTTTCCCTCAAGTCCTTCAAGCATATAATAGGTGAATACACCATGACCAAATTCCGGAAACTCCTGCGACACTTCGCCTGCCGCGCTAGCTGTAAAGACTACAATGCCATCTTTAGTTTTCGATAGATCTGCAAGATATTGGTTTACTAGATTCTGTTCTGTTGAACCTACACCGCGTGTTGCAAAATTCACGCTAATTCCACCACTATGACATGCATCGGTAAAGACGACAACTTTCTTTGCACTGATATAGCGAGCAAGTACTGTTTGAATATCCCACATCGGAAAGGCGGATGTTCCAAGAGAATTCGGATCGCTATCATGAGTTAAGAGATACATATTCGATGGACGAGCAGGCTCAGGTGCACCATGACCTGCAAAGTAAATGACAACAAGGTCCATATCGATCGCTTGATTGAGGAAGTTAATCAACGCATCCCTTACATTTGGAAGTGTTGCATCTTTATTAAGTAATACACGCATGTGGTCAGTATCGTAACCGCCTCCTTCTGGTCGGCGGAGGAAATTCGCAAACGATTCGGCATCCTTATCGGCATATTTCAGACTTGGGATTCCGGCACTCTGGTATTCCGAAACGCCTACTACCACTGCCCATTTTTGCGGGCCGGAACCGGTAACACGTTGTTTCTTTTCACCGCTTGATGCACTGGGTATCATTCCGGTTAAGATAGAAGCTTTACGATTAATACCTATGGTTTTCGAAAATCTATCCCCACTTGTGCTTGTTATCGATAATTGAATTTGGTTATATCCTGCAATTAATGGCACTTCATCGGAGATTGTATCACCCGCAACTTTGAATTCCGGCACCTGACCATTTACAATATCAATCATATTCACAGAAATTGAATACGATGCAACATCAAACCAGGTAGCAAACTGCACAGGTGTCGACATTGCCTCTGTTTCTGAATTCAGTACAGGATTTATAACTTCCACAGCCTGCTCGCTTGAAAGCCGCTGAATCTGACAATTTGCTGTTACAGTATGTTTAGCCTTGTCTGATACAGTAATTTCAAATGGATTGATTCCAATAGAATCCAATTTTATAACCTTGCTGAATCGCTTTGCGACTTTCATACCACTTGGAATTTTAGCAGAGCTCTCTGAAGGAATTGTTGTTAATAATACTGGAGTTCCATTAACTGCAACATCTTTTAGCTCACTATCGTCATAAACAATTCCTTTGATTTCGTACTCACTTCCAAACACCTTAAATGGAGTATCTTTTATAATCGGTTGTTCGATAACAATTCCTGGATTTGTCGTATCAGGTGGAATAACCGCAACCTTCCATCTTTGCAGCTGTCCTTTGTTTGTTCCAATGACAATAGTTTCATCATTGATGAAAGTTGCAAAGGTAGGATATCCATCAAGAATCGTGAGAGTTTTTACAGATGCTAATGTCTTGAGATCGTAGAACTTTAATGTGCTGTCTACTGCTGCCGAAACAATCCATCTCGATTTGGAGTCAAATGCAACTGATCCAATCCACGATCGCTGAGAATAAGAGAATTTGAGAGTACCTGCAAGTGTTTCCCAAACATATACATTACCTCCAACCGTTCCAGCAGCAAGATACTTCCCATCGGCGCTATAATTTAAGGACGAAATCTTTTCCTTACAATCAGTAAGTGATTTAATTAATTCTAATCGCCCTATTGCAAATAACTGAATACGACCGGATGTAAGTGCGATGGCAAAGTTTTTTGCTCCAGGCTGGAGTGCAATTGAAGTAATATCTTCTTGAAAAGTCGGAAGAGTTCCTAACGCATCTCCACTGACAGTTTCCGTTACAATTACTACCTTGTCCAGACTACTTGTGAATAGCCAATTTTCATCCTGGAAAGCAGCCGAAGTGATTGCTGAAGAATGAATGGATAATGCTTTAAGATTGGGTCCAGAGTAAATATTATATAAATAAGCTTGCCCATCACTTGCACCAAGTGCAAGAGTCTGCCCTGACACCGAAAAAGCCAATGCATTCACACGTGCCGGTGTATTTGTAATGGCAGTTTTTTCCTTCAGAGATGGAACCTCGTACAATTTAATCGATCCATCTGAGGCAAGTACTCCCATTAGGTTCGATTTGAACGAAATCGCACCTCGATAGACCTGACTCTTAAATGCATCAATTACTTGAAGTTGCTCTACGTATAGCTCTTGTCGTGCGTAGGTAACTGAAGTGACGACAATCATCGTCATCAACATGGAGAAAGCTATTCTTCGCCCCATGATATACTCCTTAATTATTCTTGATACCGCTATTATAAATCTCGATTTGATACAAACCTGTGTTTTCCATCAAGCACAGAAATGTATATCACAATTTAAATTTTCTAATAGAATGTTCGAGATTTTTCGTGTGAATGTCAAGCAATTGCAGTTTTTTAGCAAAAATCCTATTTATTGATACGCGACCGAAACAACCTCCTTAAAAATTCTCGTAATCGATCTTGAACATCTGTTTTTTTTAAAGTCTCATTTGGATTAGATTCCAACCCTCGAATTATATCACTGATAGCGTGAATATGAGAAGTAATTTCTACATGAGTATGGCAAATATCTGTAATACGGTTAAGAAAAAGTAAAAGTTCATCTGCTGATTCTGTTACAGGACTATTTGAATTCCCTGTAAGAATTTCATAAAAGTGACGCGCTTGTTGTTCAATACTTTCCATTACCGTTGTTTCTTTTTCCACCATTTATTAAGCCGTTCCCGAATATCTTTTTCACGACCAAGTTCTGAGGGTTTATAGTAGAGTTTCTTTTTCAAGTTGTCCGGTAGATATTGCTGCTCAATAAAATGTCCGGGAAAATCGTGGCTATATTTATATTGCTGACCATATCCCAGTTCTTCCATCAGTTTCGTTGGGGCATTACGAATATGAAGTGGAACTGGGAGGTTCGGTAAATTACGGACATCGCCCCATGCTTCTTCTATGGCCAAATATGATGCGTTACTTTTTGGACACGAGGCAAGATATGTTGCTGTCTGCGCCAATACAATACGTGCCTCTGGCATACCAATATAATCAATTGCAGTAAAGCACGAAGTTGCGAGTGTGATAGCATATGGATCAGCATTTCCGATATCCTCAGATGCAAGCACGATCATTCGTCGAGCTATAAATTTAGGATCTTCACCGCCGTCCAACATTCGAGCCATCCAGTACACAGCAGCATCAGGATCGCTCCCGCGCACACTCTTGATAAATGCAGAAATAATATCATAATGTTGTTCGCCTTCTTTATCGTATAACGTATATTTTCGTTGAAACGCTTCTTCAATATTCTGATGTGTGATAACAATAGAACTATTTGATTCCGGTTTTGTGAGACGAAGCGCATTTTCAAGACCATTCAACAACTTGCGCGCATCACCCCCCGAAAGCAACATTAGATATTCACGGTCAGCGATTTCTATTCTTCTTTTTGATAGAACTTCATCTTTCGAAAGAGCGTTGTTTAGAATTGAATTCAACGCATCTCTTCCCAGCGAATCCATCACATACACTTGACAACGAGAGAGGAGAGGTGAAATTACTTCAAACGATGGATTCTCTGTTGTCGCACCAATTAATGTAATTATCCCTTCTTCGACGGAATGCAATAAAGCATCCTGTTGTGCTTTATTGAATCGGTGGATTTCATCTATAAATAAAATGGACCTTTTCTCAAGTTTTAGATTTTTCTCTGCCCGGGAGATCACTTCACGGATATCTTTCACACCCGCAGCGACGGCGCTGAGTTGATGAAAATCTGCCTGAACGTATCCTGCCACAAGTCTTGCCAGTGTGGTTTTTCCTACTCCCGGCGGCCCCCAAAAGATCATCGAAGAGATATCACCCCGCTCGAGCATAAGACGTAGTGGTTTGCCCTGCTGTGTTAAATGATCCTGCCCTACAAACTCATCAAGAGTTTTTGGGCGAACACGCTCTGCAAGAGGTATAGATTGTTTTACAGATTTGGAAGAATTATTTTGGGAAAACAAATCGGACATCGAATGTAGATTATTTGTCTTTCTTTACCTGATACAGTGTTTCACCTTCACGAGCCATTCCGTACTTCTCGCGCGCCGTCTTCTCGATAGTCTTTTTATCTCCTTCCAGCGCCTTAATTTGTTCCTGCAACCGTTTCGTTTCGATACTATCTGCTTTCACTTTTTCCATCCACTCTCGATGTTCTGCTTCCAATTGCAGACGCTTGATAATTCCTTTATTATCGAATAGTAAGTAGAGAACAAGAAGGAACGCGAGAATTAAAAGTATGGTACGTTTCTTATTCTTTGCCGCACTTTTTGCAAGTCTTTTAAGAAATTTCTCCGGTTGAAGATTTCTGTAGAATTGATCTTCCATTCTACCGATACCTACTTATACCACTCGCTCTTTGGTCGATAGGTTGTTTTAAGGTGTTTCTTTGCTCGATGACGTTCTAATGCAAGCTGAATCAATCGATCTAATAATGCAGAATATGGTAATCCAGACGCCTGCCATAATTTTGGATACATACTGATGGAGGTGAAACCAGGAATTGTATTGATCTCATTGAGGAATATCTGATTTGTCTTCCTGTTCACTAAAAAATCAATACGCGCCATCCCGGCACAATCCAAAGTACGGAATGCTTGAATTGCATAGGTCTGTATCTTCTTCGAGACAGCTTTAGGTATTTTTGCCGGAATTACTTCTGCGGTTTTTCCATCCACATATTTTGCATCATAATCATAAAACTCATTCGATGGGATAATTTCTCCCAGCACCGAAGCTTCCGGTTTATCATTCCCAAGCACTGCACATTCAATCTCTCGTGCATTCTTCACGGCCTGTTCGATAAGAATCTTTCTGTCAAACTGCGATGCTTGCTCAACAAAAGTTAGTAATTCCTTCCTATTATGAGCCTTGCTGATGCCGATACTCGATCCTGAATTCGCAGGTTTGATAAAAAGCGGATACCGGAGCTTCCGCTCTATCTGTGCTATAAGTTTCTTCTGCTGCTTCGTATAATCATTGTACAGAAACCAACAGCTGGGTGTTACAGGGATTTTTGCTTGATGTAGTAATTCTTTTTGAACCACCTTATCCATCCCAACGGATGATCCGAGAACTCCAGCGCCGACATAGGGTATATCAGCTAATTCCAATAAACCTTGAAGTGTTCCATCTTCGCCATACGTGCCATGCGTTATTGGAAAAATGACATCCAGCGATTTTGTTTCATGCGCAGATGTATTAAATGCAACAAGAGATTTCTTTCGCGGATCGGGAGTAAGAATCTGTTCTGATTCATTCTCAATAGAAATTTTCTCCTTCAATAATCGCAACGTATCTGATGAACTCAACCATTTTCCGTTCGGTGCAATGCCTATCGGAATGATTTCATACTTCTCCTTGTCCAGAGCACTCATTACGGATGCAGCAGATACGAGTGATACTTCATGTTCAACAGATTGACCGCCAAAAATTATTCCGATGCGAATTCGGTTGGGGATTTGAGATTTGAGGTTTGGGGTCTCAGTAATTTGATCCATATTCAAAGTTGATAATGTACACTGATGGTTATTCTTCTATACTCAAAAGTATGATAGGAAAAAGAGTGCAGATGTGCAATGAATGGACAGCAGCGATTTTTCGTTGCGTTTCGCGCGAAAAGTAAGTAGGTTTTGTTCAATCTATGCTTCATAAATACATAATATTTAGATATATCAGAAAATGCCCAGCCATCGCTTTGAGTGTGCTTACAATCTTCTTGTGGTCAACCGTCGATGCCTCACCTCAGATTCATAAGTATGAACATAAATCGCAGGATATAAACGAACAAATTCTTCCTTATGATTTCGTTCCAACAGTATTACCAAGTAACATCTCAAAACCTCAACAACCTGCTTTTGGTTCTATGTTATGTTTACTACTTCACGAAAATAATAAAGAACAAGAAATTTCTTCCCTTCTCAGATTTGAGTATCCTAATCCAGCTAAGAAAAAAATTCCAATCAGTCTTATCTACACACAAACTGTTACGTCATTTCTGTGAATCTCCAGTCTTCGTGTACAACAATAATTAATTATTTCGACCAAAATCTAAAGTTATACGCTATAGTATTTGGTATACACATTGTATTCTGGAGACATTTATGGAGAACAACAAAGGAGAACAGTCAGGAAAACAAGTCGCATTTGTCATTATTGGATTTATTGGGGGAACCATTGCCCTTTTATATCTTTTAAAACTCATATTATGATAGATAATTTTGGAGAATAAATTCATGGGTAGTACGTTTTGGGAAAAGAAACCTCTCTCATTGCTTCTTGAAGAAATGAAAGGCGAAAATCGTTTACGCCGTATCCTTGGTCCAGTAACACTGACCAGTCTTGGGGTGGGTGCCATTATTGGAACAGGGATCTTTGTACTCACAGGCGTAGCGGCACACGATAAAGCTGGCCCAGCACTGATTTTATCCTTCGCTGCAGCGGGCATCGCGTGTATTTTTGCGGCACTCTGTTACGCTGAATTTGCTTCAATGGCTCCTGTTGCCGGTTCCGCATATACGTATGCCTATGCAACACTTGGTGAATTATTTGCATGGATTATAGGCTGGGATTTGGTTTTAGAATATGCAGTTGCCTCAGCGGCGGTGGCACACGGCTGGTCTGCGCATTTTCAGGACTTACTTAAGAGTTTCGGTCTATACATCCCTCACACACTTTCATCGGCGCCAATTGATTACGATACACAAGCAGGAGCTTTTTTCTCAACGGGTTCATACTTTGACCTCCCTGCAGTTGCTATTGCTATCATCATAACAATCATATTGGTAAAAGGCATTAAGGAGAGCGCATGGTTCAATGCAACTATGGTTATCGTAAAGCTTATTATTGTCCTGTTTGTTATTGTGGTTGGAATATTTTACATCGATCCAAAGAACTGGGAACCGTTTGCACCTTTCGGATATACAGGAATAAGCTTTTTCGGTTACACACTTTTTGGTCAAGCCGGTAGCGATGGTGTCCCACTGGGTATGCTTGCCGGGGCTGCTATCATCTTCTTTGCCTACATTGGCTTCGATTCTGTTTCCACACATGCCGAAGAAGCTCGAAAGCCGCAGCGCGATGTTCCAATTGGCATTATTGCTTCACTCATCATTTGTACACTTCTTTATATCGCAGTATCTGCTGTGTTAACCGGAATGGTGCCCTCTGATAAAATTGATATTAATGCACCTGTGGCAAATGCATTTGCTCAGGTAGGACTACCTTGGGCTCAACGCCTCATTGACGTAGGTGCCATTACCGGCATTACGTCCGTTTTGCTTGTAATGATGTTAAGTCAACCACGAGTACTTCTTGCGATGGCGCGAGATGGTATGGTGCCCGAAAGCTTCTTTGGCGTTGTGCATGAAAAATTCCGGACACCCTGGAAGTCAACTATCCTCACTGGAATTTTTGTTGGAACGATGGCAACATTATTACCAATTCGTATTCTAGCAGAACTTACTAACATTGGAACATTGCTTGCATTCGTAATTGTCTGTACTGCTGTCCTAATTATGCGTAAAATCAATCCTACGGCTGAACGCCCATTTCGTGCACCTGGAGGTGCATTTGTGCCAATTGCCGGAATTTTTTGCTGCCTCATTCTTATGTTCTCACTTCCAGTTGAGAATTGGTGGCGACTGTTTGTATGGCTCGGGATTGGATTTCTCATTTACTTCACGTACGGCCGCCGGCATTGCATTACTGCACGAATCAGACGCGGGGAAGTGAAGGTAAACGATTCTCTCCCGGTAAAATGATTGTTTTATAGTTCTACCTATAGCGCAGAATGATGCTCAGAATGTTAAAGAGCTCTTTGAGTAATTAACAGTGCATCGCTTGGATGATTCAGATGACCACCAATAATAATATGCATGAATTAAAACGCGAACTGAATCTCTTCGATTCCACGATGATTGTCATTGGATCGATGATCGGTTCCGGCATTTTTATTGTAAGTGCGGATATTGCGCGCACAGTAGGTTCACCGGGATATCTCCTAATCGTTTGGATTATCACCGGTGTTATGACGATGATTGCCGCTCTTAGCTATGGCGAGCTTGCGGGTATGATGCCACATGTCGGTGGCCAGTATGCGTATCTCCGTGAAGCATACAATCCACTCATCGGGTTCTTATATGGTTGGACACTTTTCCTTGTAATTCAAACTGGGACGATAGCTGCCGTCGCGGTGGCATTTGCGAAGTTCACCGGTGTACTCATCCCCTGGTTCAGTGAAAAACATATTATCTTTTCATTTGGAAATTTCCATGTATCTGCAGCTCAATTGCTCGCCATCATCAGTGTCGCTTTCCTGACATATGTGAACACACGCGGATTGCAGGAAGGCAAAATCATTCAAAACATTTTTACGTTCACAAAAGTCCTTGCACTTGCTGGTTTCATTATGCTCGCGTTTCTGATCGGATACAATTCAACAGCAGTTGCTGCAAACCTCTCAGGCTTTTGGAATGCAGCATGGACTCAGATCTCTGAGGGAAAAATGCTCACGACAACTTCGCTTTCCGGATGGATGCTTCTTTCTGCTATTGGTGTGGCAATGGTCGGATCGCTTTTTTCTTCTGATGCATGGAATAACATCACATTTACAGCCGGCGAGGTTGCAAATCCCAAAAGAAACATCCCGCTGAGTTTATTTCTAGGCACTGGTGCTGTAACACTCATCTACTTACTGGCAAATATCGGATATTTACTTGTGCTGCCATTGAATGGAACGCCCGAAGCAGGAGAGGTTATCAGCCGGGGAATTCAATTCGCTTCAAGCGACCGTGTTGGCACAGCGGCAGCCTCAATGATTTTTGGCGACGGTGCGGCAATTATCATGGCAATGCTGATCATGATTTCCACGTTTGGGTGTAATAATGGACTTATACTTGCCGGTGCGCGCGTTTATTATGCGATGTCGAAGGATGGATTGTTTTTCAAGAGTGCGGGGAAATTAAATACCCGTTCTGTTCCAGGTGCGGCGCTTATCGTTCAAGGAATTTGGACCTGCCTCCTCTGTCTTTCCGGAACGTATGGCGATCTTTTAGACTATGTCATCTTCGCAGTATTGTTATTCTACATCTTAACTATTCTGGGAATTTTTATTTTACGGAAGAAACGCCCAGAAGCGGAGAGACCGTATAAAGCCGTTGGATACCCTATCATTCCTGCGCTCTACATTCTCCTTGCAGCTGCAGTCTCTATCGATTTGCTTATCTTTAAACCGCAGTATACATGGCCCGGATTGGGAATTGTTCTTGCAGGAATTCCGGTATATTACTTCTGGCGCCGTAAATAGAAGATCCCCAATTTCCTACAAAGTTAATCGATGAGAAGAAATCGGGAATCTTTCTTCGACTACCGCTTTTCAGATTGGTCAGAGATCTTTTTAATATTTGTGGCAATATCGATCGACAACCAGATCGACTCGATAAATAGGCCGAAGATCCACACCACAAAAACAAACAAGAGAAGTGTTAGAACGATTTGAAAGAGACATCCCTCAATATTGTACCGTTCTTCAGATCGTAACTGAGTAAGATCATTTTCACGAGCCGGAATAATCTCTTTCAGCAGGTCACATTTACGTTTCGTTGAATAATATTCCGGATAAGCTGCGCATATCAACTGATTTTCGTTCAATTGCTCGACTTCAAACTTCGTAAGCATCATAGCGTACCAAATATCTGTCAATTGATGAAGCAGTAATTTTGTGTTTTGCGGAAGCGACAGCCTATTGACAGAACTCGCCATCTCCTCAAGAGGTGTTTCGAACAGTGTTGGGTAATCCAGATAATTATTTTGTACGTGAGAATTTTTCAGCTCGTTCAGCGGTTCTTGTACAGTTTCCCCTAATGTGGCGATGCGAGTTTCCAGAGCAGAATATTCTTCGCGTAGTTTTTCTATCCTCTGATCGCGTTCTTTCTTATATTGTGCCACTTTGGCTTCACGTTGGGATGTCCAGGTTGTTTCCATCTGCTTAACAGCTGGTTCTGTCTCCTGAAGCGTAGACTTGAGATCTTTCAATTCTTGAGTCGTTGCACTAATAGTTTCGCGTAACAATGAAGAGGGAACGAGTTGATTCCATGCAGAGACCAATCCTCCCGAAAGAATCGCAACAGCCACGACAAATAAAAGTGCCTGCATAAAGACCATAAATTTTGTAAGCATGTATTGCTTGGCCGATACCGGTTTTAATTCGGTAGATGATGCTGGTGTGGACAGTTCAAGAATTGACATTTTCAAGTACACAAAGGGCGTTGAAAAGAATAATAGGAGCGCCCGTAGAATTCCTAATAATAACGACATGGCTTTCTTGCCGATTGCCACATATGCAAGAATCGCTAACAATACAAAAAAGACGAAAATGGTTGCTGTAAAATTGTCAACCAACGCATCAAATGGATTTATCATATACTCCTCCTAAAATGGTTAAGTGAATTCTATGATTTTTTTATCCGCGGAATTATATCTCGATTTCACTTGAAAGTATTTGAGAGATTAGATCGAACGTTTTTGCTGACCCTCACGAAAAACTCCGACAACACCTAATACAATCATCAATGCGCCAATAATTGTCCATGACGTGATTGGCTCGCTTAGAATTATCCAACCAAGGAACAGCGCTATCATCGGATTAACATAGCTATATGTAAATACTACCTTCGTAGGAAGTAGTTGTAAAGCGCGTGTAAAGGAAAAAATTGCTAGGACCGAACCAAAAACAACCAGATAGAAAAATGCCATCCATGCAGATGGTTGAGGTGCAGGCAAGGGCTCCCCGGTGACATAAGCAAGAAGTAGAAAACCGGGAATAACAAAAATCTGCTGATAGCCGGCTGTTACCCGTGCGCTGAGGTGAATCCCTTTGCGCCGTTGGACAAGCGAACCGCCTCCCCAACTCAAAGAAGCAAGAAACAATGCAAGGACAGAGATGATATCAGCATGAATACCGCTTGCAAGCACTGGATAACTTAGGAATCCTGTTCCACAAAATCCCATTAACAAGGATCCGATCAAAACGCGCGAAGGTGTCCGTCGGTCAAGTATGGACTCGATAGCAGCAACCCATAAAGGTGTAGAAGCAACAAGCAGCGCAGCCAAGGCAGAGTGAATTCGCTGCTCAGACCAGTTTACAATTCCATTTCCGCCAATCCATAGCATTGAGCCGGTGATTACCAGGAGCAGGACTTCGTGACTATTCAGTTTCAATCTGTCACCACGAAGTTTTGCCCATACTAAAAGAACAATTCCACCAATCGTCGTACGGCAAGCCGCCATCAGAAACGGTGGGAAACCGGATCCTTCACGAACTGCAATGCGTATTGCAAGGTAGGTGCTCCCCCAGACAAGATACACAACAAAAAGATGCAACAATCCCTCCCAAAGGTGAGGATTATCTGCTTTAGATGTTGATGTCTTGTTTTGTTGTGGCGTCATCTTTAATGGATAGATGAAGAATAAATATTACTGAAATGATCGTTACTTAGATCTGATTTGATGTAATATACGATCTTTTTCCGGCTTCAGAAACTAAGCTTAGCTGTCTGACACCTTGTAGGCATCTGACAGCTATTTTTCTTGATAACCTACTTCAGCAATATAAGTTTCTTTGTATTCACAAAATTATCGGCTTGCAAAGTATAGAAGTACACACCGCTTGAGAATTTCGACGCATCCCAACTTACCGTGTAATTCCCCGCCTGCTTTTCCTTGTTTACCAAAGTTGCCACCTCACGACCTAAGATATCGAAGATTTTGAGATTGACGATTGAAGATTTAGGTGTTGAATATTCTATCCTCGTTGTTGGATTGAACGGGTTGGGGTAGTTCTGTGATAAACCAAATTCAGTAGATAGCGATGAAGTTTGTGATACTTCTGATGTACGAACTGCACCAGTAATGATACTAGGAATGCTATCCGTTGGATCTAAGGCATAGCAGTAAGGAACTTGTAGGTCACAAACTGGTAGGTTTTCAACAAGGCTTCCACCGAAATTATTATCAATTATTTGTGCATTGCCACCCACTCTTGAGTAATCATCGAAAACAGCCTTACCGACATTACTGAAATAATTTCCTTCCACGCGCACCCATGCCCCCATCCTGCTATTGATTGCATCGTCACAATCCTTGTAATAGTTATTGAAGATATGCGCTTTACCAAACCGGATCAGTGGCAACCGAGAGCCGCAGTTGTAAAAATAGTTATGATGGAAAGTGATTCTGGCCACGGAATCTGCTTTTGCATCATCATTCGACGCCATTAAGCATACCTTGTAGTGATCATGAAACTTACTCCATGCTACCGTTATAAATGACGATTCGTTCTTGATGTCTAATAAGCCGTCATACCAATCTTTATCGGCTTCAGTATCGCTTGCACCATCCCCATCATTGTCACCGCGTTGGCTAAAGAACTCACAATGATCGATGAAAACGTTTTTGGTTTTATCATTAATTCCTATTGCATCTTTGGGATGAACGTGGGACACAATAATATTTCTCAAAATGACATTCCGTGCCTGGTTCAATCGTACCTCAATATTTTTTAAATAGGCATCATCACCAATACCCAGGAGTGTCTTATCCGACTTCACGGTAAGAGTATCTGGCCCAGTGAATTGGCCGGAGAATCGAACGACGCGGGGCTGAGAATCATTGAGATAAGTTTTAAGATCGGCGATTGATGTTGCATTGATGGTATCGCCCAATGCACCGCCAATAACCCAGAACGGTGTTCCCTTATCGTCTTCCACTGTTGCATATCCTAGAGCTGCCGAATCCTGTACAACACCATCGGGAAGGAACCGGGCAACAGCATTGACGTTGCCTTTCATAGTGAATTTATGTACCGAATCCGCACTCGTTTCTTCCCCCATCCAGCACTGGAAAAAATATCCCGGATTCGCATTGGCATGAAGCGTGATGGCCGTTCCTTTGTCATAATACGTTTTTACCGGCTCAAACCAGACCGATCCCCAGATCGCACTATCGCTTGCAACATTGAGGACATATTGCGGTGTGCAGGTCGCCGCTTCAGGCGCAAAACCCTCCGGGCCAATCACCATAAAATAATCTATGTTTGCTATGCCGCCAGAGCGAACTGCCTCAAGCCGTATTTTATGATCGCCCGCTGTGAGAGGAACATCCACCGTTCTTATTTTCCAATTTGTCCATTTGCTATCGGTATAGTAGAACATAAGCGTATCAATAATAGCATTACCATCAATAACAATTTTTGAATCTCGCCGGTTTGCGGAATCACCTCCAAACGTATATCTCCATCCAAATGTATATGTTTCGATAGTAGGTACGATAATTTCCCAGCTAATGGTTGTACCAACTCCAGTCTTTGCATCAATAAATCCCGGACCTGTCCAACCACTGATGGTACTCGAAGAAGTGACAATAACTCCATCGAACGTGCACTGACCAAGCGCTCCTTCCTGAATGATCAATGTATCCTGTGATAGAGAAGGGGTCTTGATAATGGCAAGAAGGAAAAACGTGTACACGAGCTTTTTCATAGACAATTCCATAGAAGTGATGATTGAAAAAGAACGTTTTCGATGAAGTTATGTTAAGAGGTCTTCGAGTGTTTGTCGCTGCCGAATGACACGGACGCGATCGCCATTGACAAGAATTTCGGCAGGCCGTAGGCGTCCGTTATAATTAGAAGTTAAAACAAATCCATATGCACCCGTGGTAAGAACAGCAAGATATTCACCTGCATTAGTTTTTGACAATAGCCGATCTCGCGCAATAAAGTCGGTACTCTCGCATACTGGACCAACAACATCGACCTGTTGATGTTCGTATGTATTGATAACTAATGGGACAATCTGATGGTGGGCCTGGTATAGACTTGGGCGGATAAGGTCGTTCATGCCAGCGTCTACAACAATAAACTTTTTCGCTGAATTATCTTTCACATATAATACCTTTGTTACCAATACTCCAGCGTCGGCAATTATCGAACGACCGGGTTCTAACCAAATTGCACATCCAGTTTCCTGTAATATTGGTAATATGGTTCCAAGAAAATCTTTTGGTGTAGGAACTGCAGTTTCTGTTTCATTTTCATGTGGCAGGGCTTCATGCGTAACAGCATTTTTGTATTTTACACCTAATCCTCCACCAAAATCAATATGTGTCAGGCGAATACCGTTCTCACCTAATTTTTTAATCAAAGCAACCACATAATTAGCCGTAGTTATAAATGGTTCGATCTTCGTAACCTGCGAACCAATATGTGTATGCACACCCACTAATTGCACTGCAGGCAGCGTTGATGCATGCTGGAAAGTCTCTAACGCTTTTGATCCTTCAATCCCAAATTTACTTGCTTGCAATCCCGTTGTGATATATGGGTGACTTTGCGCATCGATATCTGGATTAACACGAAGAGAAATTCGTGCTGTTTTTTCCACCCGAAGTGCTATACGCGAAATTGCATGTAATTCTGCTACTGATTCTACATTGAAAGAAAAGATATCTTGCTTCAATGCATACTCAATTTCATCCTCACGTTTTCCGACTCCGGCAAATGTAATATTATCTGGAACAAAGCCGGCTTTTAATGCCAAATGTAGTTCTCCACTCGATACAACATCTGCTCCGGCTCCTTCTGATGCAAGTAATTTTAATATAGAATGATTGGCATTTGCTTTCAGCGCGTAACATACAAGATGGTTAGTGCCTTCGAGAGCTGTATTAAACGCTTTAAAATTTTCTACAATCTGATTTTTACTGTAGACATATAATGGTGAACCATATTCCTCGGCAAGCTCTTTCAGAGGGATTTCTTCACAACAAAGAACATTATCTTTATAATGAATATAACTCATGGTAATGATTTCAGAAGCGTATGTTTTTAAATAAATTGTTGAATAAGAAATTCAAAGGGAATGCGGATTATAAGCACAACGGAAAGAATAAAATTCCGGAACGGATCGAGACGCATCAGGAGAATAACAATAAGAATCCCAAAGAAACCTATTTGTCGGAATTTGTCACTAATACCATCTGGTAACCATGCGGCAAGAATATGCGATCCATCTAAGGGTGGCACCGGAATCATATTAAAGACTGCAAGAAATATATTTAATGTTATTCCTGCGGCAAACATTCGTATTATAAATGATGCAATTTCCCGTTGAAAATCCCCTCCAATCTGTTCTATCGGACCAATGAAACGAACCGAAAGAATGTAAAAAATCACGCAGCCAAATGCTACGAGCAGGTTGGATAACGGCCCAACAATTGATACAAGTGTATCATCTCTTCGAAAATTACTAAAATTTGCGGGATTTACCGGAACAGGCTTTGCCCAAGCAATAAATATTGACCCAGCTGAAATAAACGATAACAATGGAATGGCGATTGAACCAATCGGATCCAAATGTGGTATAGGATTTAACGTCAATCTACCAAAGTCGCGTGCTGTCGAGTCGCCAAGCTGTAAAGCAACCCATCCATGAGCCACTTCATGCACTACGATTGAAAACAGAAGAATAGGTAATACATATAACGAATCCAAAACAGCATCCTTTCTAAAACAATCCGTCCCGCAACGAGGCGGGACGGTCAAACAACGTTCTTGCTCTCTATTACTATAATTACCAAAAAAATGGTTGGAATTCAAGAAGTTCTTCAGATCAAATTATTGCTTCTACGACACTGTTTTTCTATATTCTTTTTGTAAGATACGAAGTTTCGATATTCACTAACGACCATCCGAGGGTTTGAATGAAAACCACAAGAATTATTTCATGGCTTACTGGATTTCTGTGTATTGCCAACTTAGTCATTGCTCAAGTACCATCGGTCCAGCTGAAGATACGTGAGAAAGGATTTCTGCGCAGCGAGCGTCTCATTCAAATCGACCTTTCGAATCAGAATCGATCGTTGCCGTTATCAAGTACCAATGTAAATAGTGGCCAATACATTTATTTCTTAATCACGCCTGTCGGCGACTGGCAAATTGAACCTGACGTTGTCACCGAAAATCTTGCCAAACTTATCATTTACCAAAATGAAAAGAAATTGTCCATCGCATGGAAGGGTGAGATCGTTGCGGGCACACCCAATTTTATTCTTGTAGGGTATCCAAAAACGTTTAAGCTAAATCAGGTTTTCTTATTCCAATGTCCACTTGAAGAAGCGACAAGTCAAATAGAATTTAAGGTCCCACAAGAATTATGGCCCGGCTACACACTAGTGGTTGATCTTACGAAACAGGGCGATGGCGCAACTTCATCAAAGCAATTCAAATCAGCCATCAATATTTTTGAACAAATATTAGGAAATTCAGGTTTACAAATATTTCCTCAATACGATGAATCTAAGAACAAGCGCACATATTGTTTTGACGGTTTATACAACGAAACATCAGTGGCTTTTCAGGCTGCTGCATCGAATGAACAAATGGAATTGAAAGCCCGGATTGCTGCTGTTGATGGCTTTAAACCCACGTTCAAATTTATTTTGGATTCGTTGCCACGTGCCGATTGGAGTATTGGTTCTCTCGATCCTACTGTAGCACCAATTCTGGATAAATGCCGAAATTCCCTTCTTCAAATTGGAAATATTCACGATTCTCTACAGCGCGTATTGGACGATAAAAATATACAATGGATCATCGAAGGATCTGCAACTAGTAAGAATGGGTACTTATACATCTATATGATCGAAACATTAGCATCGGCGTTTTCTTCCCTTAATTTCTCAGATACTGCAGCTACAGACCTTAAAGTAAAAATACCAGAAGATCTTAAAGCACGGCTAACAAAATACAATATAACCGAGTCATACGAGACATTCATCCGCATATGCAACGAGAGGTATCAAACTCATCTTCCAATTTTCCCTATAGATTTCCTACCTAATCTGAAAAAGGATACTATTTCATTTCCATTGCCATACTATTCTATGCTCAAAGCTGTTAATGATTACTGCTACGGTAATTTATCAGCGGCAAATGAAGAAATATTCCGAATTTTCCGAACATGCTACGAGCAGGACATGAATAACAGGTTTGATATGATGCGAATAGTCATCTCAAACCGAGAACAGCGGATTTCACCCGAAGTTATTAAAATGCTGGAAGAAGCGGAACAATTTGAGCGCGCAAAAGACAATCAGAATGCACAAGATAAATACAGACAAATCACACTCATCGCTCCAAATTTCCCATATGGCTTTTTTGCTTTAGGAAAGTTTTATAACCGAACTGGGGATGCGATTCGTGCAAACTATTCATACCAGAAAGCTTACCAAATTGACACTCTTTACCTGAGTGCATATCGCGAGAGTTATAATCTTTATATCAAGCAAGGTAACTTTAAAGAGATTATTAACGTACTTTCTACGGCAATTGCAAAAGGAAATGACTACTGGGAAGTAAATTATAATCTTGGAATTGCATTTCTTGGCGATGCTGATCCTGCACGGGCTATTAAAAGCTTTGAGCGTGCACTCACACTTAATCCAAAAAGCTATAAAACAAATATTCAACTCGGATTAGCACATCAAAATGTAAAGGATTACCAGAAGGCGAGAGAATATTTTAACAGCGCCATTGGTCTCGATCCGACACGGCAAGAAGCAGTAGATTACCTCACCAAACTGAACGAACTGCAACGCTCTGGTAAATAATCGTTTTTTCTTCGTTTTACAGAAAGGGATTCCATCGTGAATCCCTTTTTGCTTTTCACTCAATCGGTTGTTATATTAGAATCGCCCAAATTACGAGCATATGTAGACTTGTTTCGTAAATTGGGCTTTTTCGCAAGGGGCACGTGGCGAAATTGGCAGACGCGCTAGCCTTAGGAGCTAGTGGAGAAATCCGTGTGGGTTCAAGTCCCTCCGTGCCTACGGATGTTTTCTGAACAAGGAAGGATGACGTGGAAGTTACTGTTCAATCATTATCAGATGTTTCGCGAGAAGTGGAAATTTCCGCAACTCCAGAAGAACTAATACCCCATTTTGATAAAGCCTATACGGAATATCGTAAGAAAATTGAAATTCGTGGATTTCGAAAAGGAAAGGTTCCCCTAGACATTGTCAAAAAAATGTACGGCGACTTAATTGAACATGAATCACTTAACGAAATCGCGACAGAGATGTATCGGAAGGCGATCAAGGAAAAAGAGCTAAAACCGATCGGTGAGCCAGTTTTAGTAGATATGGATTACAAGCGCGGGGAAACTTTTCGATGTAAAATCAAATATGACGTACGGCCTCAGATTAAAATTCAAGAATACAAGGGTATTGCTGTTGAAAAAACTGTCCATACAGTATCAAACAATGAGGTAGAGAAAGAACTTATCCGCTTGCAGCGTGCAAACGCCACCATGGAAGAAGTTGATGTTGTTTCTGGACAAGATTTTATTATAACTGCAGATTTGCAGGATTTAGATGATAAAGGAGCGCCTCTCATCGGAAAACGAAGTGAGAATATTCGTTTATACCTTGCTGATGAGCAGCTTGAGCAACCTTTTAAAGACGCATTAAAAACAGCAGAAAAAAACGGCGTTTATAAAGTAGAATTTGAACACACTCACGGTGACCATTCACATCCAGTCACCACACAAATTACAGTAAGAAAAGTTGAGAAGGTGATTTTAGCAGCCCTGGACGATGCTTTAGTGACCAAGGTAACGAAGGGGAAATTCACCAACGTTGAAGCTTTAAAAGCGAGCATCCAAGAAAACTTAATTAGTTATTGGAAAGAAAAGACCGACCGCCAAGTTGTCAATTCTATTACAGCCGAGATAATCCGACGTCATGAATTTCAAGTTCCCGATTCACTCACAAACAGTGTTCTCAATGGTTTACTCGAAGAAGTAAAGAACGAATATCCATCAAAACGTTTGCCTGAAGATTTCGACGTTGAGAAATTCAATTCAGAGAATAAAGCTTATGCAGTTTATCAGGCGAAGTGGGCACTGTTACGCGAAGAATTAATAAAAGCAGAAAATATCACAGCATCGGATGAGGATCTAGAGAAATTAGCGGAAGAGGAATCAGCAAAAATAAAAATTCCAAAAGAACGACTTATCAATTATTACAAAACGTCGGATCAAATAAAGGATAGGCTTATCGGAGACAAACTTCTAAAGATTCTTATCGATTCTGCTAAAATAAAAGAAATCCCAGAAAAAGTTTAAGTAAGGAAGACAGAACTATGCCAAAGCTTGATATATATAATCAACTTGTACCGATGGTTGTAGAGCAAACCGGACGGGGCGAACGTGCTTTCGACATTTTCTCACGTTTGTTGAAGGAGCGCATCGTTTTTTTAGGCACTGCGGTCGACGATACCGTAGCCAGTTTAACTATAGCACAGTTGCTTTTTCTTGAATCTGAGGATCCAGACAAAGATATCCATCTCTATATTAATAGTCCTGGCGGAAGTGTGAGCGCCGGCCTTGCCATTTACGATACGATGCAGTATATTCGTCCAGATGTTTCGACCATTTGCATCGGAATGGCAGCCAGTATGGCAGCTGTTCTTTTAGCCGGTGGTGCAAAAGGAAAACGGACGGCACTTCCCAATGCGCGGCTTATGATCCACCAGCCATGGGGAGGAGTTCAAGGAACAGCGTCTGATATCAGTATACAGGCGGAAGAAATTTTAAAAACAAAGAAACGGATTAACGAGATATTAGCATTCCATTGTGGTCGCCCAATTGAGCACATAGAGCGAGATACAGATCGCGATTATTATTTGGCAGCTAATGAAGCAAAAGACTATGGATTGATTGACAATATACTTGTTAAGCGCGCTACAGAATCAAAGAAAGAAAAATAATAGTACCTTATGAACCGGTGAACAAAGCGCTGAAAACCAAATGACACAAAAAACAAGACAGGGTGAAAAGATTGCATGCTCCTTCTGTGGACGCACCCCGGAAGAAGTAAACAGCATTATTGCAGGTCCGGACGTTTATATTTGTGATCTTTGTGTTGCAAGCTCTGTTGACATTATTAAGAATAATATGGCTGCAATTAATGCGCGGCGGTTTGGATTCCGACGCTCGTTAACTCCAGTTGATATTAAAAAAGCATTAGACGAATTTGTTGTAGGACAGGATCACGCAAAACGCACACTCGCTGTTGCCGTCTATAACCACTACAAACGAATTGATGCCAGCGATCAAATGGCAAATCTCGATGAAGTAGAAATTGAGAAGAGTAACATTCTTTTGGTAGGACCCACTGGAACCGGTAAAACATTACTGGCTCAAACTCTAGCCCGCATACTTGATGTTCCCTTTGCAATAGCAGATGCAACAACTTTAACAGAAGCCGGCTATGTTGGCGATGACGTTGAAACAATACTCGTGTATTTACTCCAAAATGCAGATTATAATGTAGAAAAAGCAGAGCGCGGTATTGTCTACATTGACGAAATTGATAAAATCGCGCGCAAAGGCGATAGTGCTTCAATTACACGGGATGTTTCTGGCGAAGGAGTTCAGCAAGCGTTGCTAAAAATTCTGGAAGGCACTATTGCAGGTGTACCTCCTAAAGGCGGACGCAAACATCCTGAACAAAGTCTCATTAACGTAAATACGAAAAATATTTTATTCATCTGTGGCGGTGCGTTTGATGGTCTAGAAAAAATTATCGACCGTCGTGTTAGTCAGAATCCTGTAGGATTTGGAGCTGATTTGAAAGGAAAGCGAAGCAAGTCCCGAGAAAAACTCCTTCAACAGGTTGAGCCAGATGATTTACTCAAGTACGGACTTATTCCAGAGTTTGTTGGTCGTTTACCGGTTACAGCTACACTCGATCCTTTGGATGAAACTGCACTTCTCAATATACTCACACAGCCGAGAAATGCTATTGTCAAACAATATCAAAAATTATTTGCTCTTGAGGGTGTCGAATTAGAATTTGAGGAAAGTGCACTGAAGTCCGTTGTTGATAAAGCGATGGAACGTGGAACCGGAGCACGCGCACTTCGTTCCATTATTGAATCTGTTATGCTCGATGTTATGTATCATCTGCCTTCGCGAAATAATGTGTCGAAATGCATCATAATGAAAGACACGATTTTAAAAGCGAAGGATCCAATCTACTTATACGAAGAACGTAAATCTGCTTAGAGAAGAATCACTTCAATTAAGCAATTCTAACTTCTTAATTTCTACTCTGTTAAAAATTTAATTAACGGAAAGAAAAAGAATTAATATTTCTTGACGTTGTTTAAAATATTTCCTAAGATTTGAACGATGGTAACTGCAAACCTAATTACACACGTACCTATAACTAATACCAGGAGGTAATTTTATGAAACAACTATTAACAGTTGTAAGTTTATTTACACTATTAATACTCGCTGCCACACCTTTGATGGCACAATCGGTTTCAATGGAAATACCACAAGTGCAGGTAGGGACTTGGAGTGCAACAGCTTCAAACCTCTCCGGTGGTACTGGTGAGCGACAAATGACTGTATCAGTCAGTTTTACAAAACCATTTAAAGTAAAGCCCGATGTTGTAGTAGGAATAACACTTATCGATGCCGCAAGTGGAGTAGGTACTCGTGTTAGTGCGACCGCTGATGGCATTTCACGCGATGGCTTTACGGTTGTAGTAAAAACATGGGGAGATTCAAAAATCTTTGGCGCTCAAGGTAGCTGGGTTGCTGTGGCACCAGTTACAGTCAGTGCAAAAGTGAAACAATAAGTAACCGTCATTTCATATATATTTATTCTAAAAGCTGCGACGCAGATAAATAAGTGTCGCAGCTTTTTATTTTCGAGGTTAATTTTCCTTCCGGAATTGTTAGAATTTCACTTATTTTCTTCGGGTTTTTGGTCGTGAAACTCAAACACCTTAAATCTAATAAGTCCCCAGGCACTCAGTCGGTACTGAAGCGCAGTTTTTATGCAACCTATTCCATACATAAGACTGCGTAAGAAATTGATCGAAGATGCTTCAGGAAAATATTTGGCAGGGCATGTAATTTCACCGACTCGAAATCCTGCATAGAGAATCTGTGAAAGCATCTGGTTATCAAAAAGAAAATCGTTGGAATTTTCTGCTAGTGGCAACGATTCTAAAACGGTTCTTGTGAATGCACGATATCCTGTATGGTATTCCGAAAGCTTTGCATTCATCAATAGATTTTGGATGAGTGTCAATATTCGATTACTTACGTATTTATATAATGGCATTCCACCCGCTATCGCTTTCCCGCCTAAAATGCGAGAACCGAGTACAACATCAAATTCTTCTGAGGCAAGAAGATGTGTCATAGCTGGAATGAGTTTCGGTGTATATTGATAGTCGGGATGAAGCATGATGACAATATCTGCACCCTGTGCAAGCGCTGCCTGATAACACGACTTTTGATTCCCACCGTAACCAAGATTATGACCATGCACGATAGTCTGAATTCGTAATTTACGTGCAATGGATACTGTGTGATCGGTACTTGCATCATCAACCAAGATAACTGTATCGACGATATCGAACGGTATTTCGTTATATGTTGTTGCGAGTGTTTTTTCGGCGTTGTACGCTGGAAGAACGACAACCACTTTTTTATTTCGAACCATATCTTAGCACCTACGGATAATAATTTCCCTTCTTATTACTTTGCTTCGTTACTTTAATGTCTTGCAGCTGCGGAGCCTTCACTTTCAATTCAAATCGATATCCTTCGAGCAATCCCATTGGATACCAAGTAAAACTCATTTGCCAGCAGTGAAGATCACGTGTAACGCTTACCGAAGGTATAAAATGTTCTTTGCGAACAAAATCATATGAACCGCTGGTTGAAACCTGCCATACGTCTGTCAAATTGAAGGAAAGGCTTGCATTCATAGATGATGAACGCGAGTAATACTTTGGAGTTGGTCTGGATTCATTAAAAGTGTAGCTCAAAGAAATGTTCCAGGGAATACTAAAATCAGCATCTTCTTTATCGTAAATCGAATAATACATTTTCTTCTGACTCGGTACACCTTCTGAGACTCCAGAGACTTTTTCCTGTTCTTGTATCACATTCTCCGGAATGCCGGCATTTGCTGGTTTTTGTTTCTTCTCACCTCGAAACGATGTAGATAAATTCAGTGATGCTGATGTGAGGTCTCCAAATTTGCCTTGCTCTGACATTAGAAACTTATTGACCCGCGCGCCTTGCCCATTTGCGGCCAAAGGATCAAACATATACAAGTCATAACTCGCACTACCACCAATACTCAAATACTGACCAATATCTGTGCGATACGACAAACCTACATCGCTAAAATTCATCGAATCTGCTGCAAAATCATAGCTTACGCTCCCATCTAAAACAAGCAGTTGAATTTTGTCCTCGGTCTTCAGGCTGTCATCTTTTTGATACTTCATCTCGAAAGTATTTCCAACATTGAATGATCCTGTCATCGAGTATTTCCGCATATTATCACCGTAGATTTGCTTGTTGTAGTGCAATCCAAACGAAGGTGTGACCATATGACGAAATGCGGTGATTCCAAGAAGGTTGGGCTGGAATATTCCATATAATCGTGTGCTTACATTCACGCCTGTATTCAGTAAACCTTGAATGGTTTTAGTTTTACTCTCCTGGAATTTCATAAGACTGTCAGTGGAATTACGCGATGGTGTTTCCGTTGACTTCCAATTACGTGCATCGCTCAGGGAAAGTGAGGGTGACACAGTAAAATATCCGAATTTCGGTGAAATTGAAAATCCAAGATTTTGCGATAAAGATTGCGTGTACGTTCGTCTAAAATCTTTAACAAATTCGAGCGAGTTAGCAATGGCAGAAGGTTTGACCAATGCAGAATCCCTGGTTTTCGTCTGATCATTGCTAAGATTTGCGCCATAACTGAAACCAAGCATTTCCATAAAACCTAATTCTTCTTCTGTTTCAGCGCTGAGTCCACGCGTTTTAGTTCGCTTACGGAATGGAAATATCGTCCCTTGTGAAAACGAAACAGATGGTAAACGTTCATTTCTTTCATTTGTAATCAAATTTTGATCACGGTATACACTTACAGTTAAGGATCGATTGGATGCTTCCCAGCTTTTCCAATACGTTGCAGTTGAAATCATATTCTGACGAAGAATATCACTAAGGTTGAAACTCGTATTCTTGAAATAGTTACTACTCATAAAAGTAAAATTAGCACCGAAATGGGATGACGGACTAATTTGTTGGCTATGCGCTATGTTGACATAGTAATCGCGTGTCTTGCTATAATTTGGATCGTTAGGATCTCCTTCCGGAGTGCTGGTTATGCGTGCGCTTATACTTCCTCCGAAATTATACCTAAGAGCATATCGGAAGTTTGTTTGATTCTGCAACCTTCCGCGAGAATAGAGATCAAATGTTGTAGCTACATACCAGTAATCG
>Ga0233423_10000089_pt1 | contig 53989 bp, 59 predicted proteins | sample Watercolumn_Mata_FD_180713 | JGI IMG/M metagenome (GOLD analysis project Ga0233423, IMG submission 180713) | Freshwater microbial communities from Lake Matano, South Sulawesi, Indonesia - Watercolumn_Matano_2014_112_MG | ecosystem: Environmental > Aquatic > Freshwater > Lake | place: Indonesia... | reverse complement strand
TGGGAATATTACTGTACTGAATATTGGGGACCCAGAATATTCAGATAATAATTGTAGTTTAGATTTCAGGTTGACTTATAACCTTGCACAAGGAAGAATATATATCAACGGAAGCTACTACAAGCCGTCATCCACTTTTTCAGTTAATGCAGAGAAAAATTCAACTTTATTTATCAATGCGACTTTCTTATCAGAATTAAGGCAGGATAATGCTGTCATCACAACAATGGAAATCAGCGATAGGTCTGTAACAGAAGAACTGAACACAACTGCTGTACTAATCTCAAATGAAGCAGGACCGTATCTTTATCAGGAAATTACGAGTTATCCCGCAGCAGTTTATCTGACATCAGGAGATATAAGTTTAGGAGGTTATCTAAGGAATTTGATGGGAGATGACACTGAGAACAACACAGCTTATAATGTTACTTTCAACTGGTCTTTGCCTTCTGGTTTGGGAGTAAGCGAAGGAAATGAGACAATGTTCTATGAAAATATTTCAGACAGCGATGTTTATGGGAATGACATAAACGCAACATTTTCAGACTTAGGTTCAATGTCTCCTGGAACTAAAACAATATCCCTTTATGCTCAAGGATACAATATTTCAGGGGAATTAATAGAAGATGCCAATAACAACACATTGTTGACTGAGACAACTAATATTACATTTATTTGTTACAATGCAAGCGACGGAATTTGTGTAATTGCTTGCGGCTACACCCAAGATTCTGATTGTGAAGTTCCACCTTCAGGAAATCCTTCTGGAGGCGGAGGTGGAAGCGGAGGCGGAGGAAAAGTAATTGAATCAGAAGCAGAATATTACCTGATTAGGGGCGAGGAACTTAATTTCACTTTTGTAATAGAGAATAAATTCAATTATTCTTTATCTGATATAAGTATAAATGTAGAAGGTATTAATTCAAGATATATTGAGATAGTAAATTCATCTTCATCAATAAAATCAAACTCTTCGATGCCAATCTTAGTAAAGATAACTGCTCCATCTTACTTCCCAGTGGGAGTTTATGATTTGATCTTTACAATAAATGCCCAGATAGATACTGGAACTAAAACGAGTTATACTGAAAAAAGAAAAATTACTATTCATGTACTTGAAATTTCAGAAGAACAGGCAAAAAAATTGCTTGAGGAAGCAAGAGGAATGGTAAAAGACATGCATAATCAGGAGATGTATACAAAAGATGTTTTAAGCATGCTGGGCAAAATAGAAATAAGTTACAAAGATAAAGACTTCCTAAACTTAAAAAGCTTGTTTGAACAGCTGAAAAAAATATATAACTCTGCATTAGAATCCAAGGGTATACTTGAAGAACTGAAAGTTGATGTAAACAAAGCTGAAAAAGAAGGATTGAAGGTCCTTGAGACAAAGAAAATACTCTATATGGCTGAAATCGCATTCAAGAGAGGAGATTTCTTGCTTGCTCTGGAAAAATTAAAAGAAGCAAGGCTTACGTTTGCTATTGAGACAAAAGGAGAGTTCAACTTGCTTAAAGATATTATAAATAGGCCTCTTCAGTATCTTGCGGGAATCTTCTTAATATTTTTAGTATCACTAAGTTCAGGTCTTGCATTAAAATTGAGATTATATAAAAGAAAATTAAGGTTATTGGAAGAAGAAGAAAAATTGTTATTGCAATTGATGAAAGTAATACAAAGAGATTGCTTTGAGAAAAACAAGATGAGCATCGACCAATATGGCCGGGCAATGATGCAGTATGAAACAAGGCTTTCAGAGACAATTGAAGATAAGATAAAAGTAGAGACAAAAATAGAGAACCTTTTGAAGATCAAACCCAAGAAAAGAATCCTCGAAGAAGAAAAGTTGAAGTTAATAAATCTTATAAAAGAGCTTCAAAACAAATATTTGATTAAAGGAAAGATTGAAACCAGAATATATCAGAATATGTTAAGAAGCTACTCTTCAAGATTATCTGAAATAGAAGAGCAAATTGCATTTGCAGAAGCTGATGAGGCGCTTCAATCGTTGAATTGGTTCAACACATTAAAGAGAAAGATACTAAAGAAGAAAAAACATAGATAAAAATGAGAACAAAGAATAAATTCACAATAATTTTAGTTTTTTTAGCAACAATTATTCTAATTGACACAGTTTATGCATTGAGTGCGAGCAATTCCACGAAACAAGAGCTGGCAACACAATGTATCAAAGACTCACAACAATACATAAAGGACATGCATGAAAACAATTTTTCCATCCAGAGGATAAATGAAAGCTTTAAGCAAGCTGAAAGCCTTTACAACTCACAGATTTTGCTTGGAACACAGAATAAATCCACTGATTTTTCTTTAGTCATTCCATATTGTGATGAAATCAAAATAATCAAAGACACTGCATTTGAAGCCAGATATGAATTTGAGGCTTTTTTGATTTTTTATAATGAATCAATTACAAGACAGATGAACAGTAGCAGTATTGAGTTGATTATATCAGAGATTCATGAGGAATTTACAAGTGAAAGATATGAAAATGTCAAGCCATTGGTTGAAAAAGCATATCAAGAGACCATTTCAGTGAAATCTTCTTACACTTCATTGAATGTATTTTATAAGGCAACAACAAAATCATTAAAACAATTCTTTATTGACAACTGGGTTTATATTGCATCTGTAATTGTATTTATATTGTTAATATTAATAATATTCAGAAGGCCTTTCCTCAAGTACAGATTAAAGAGAAAAATCAGCTATCTTCAATTAAGAAAAACAACTTTAAAAGAGCTTATAATGAGGACCCAGGAAGGATATTTTAATAAAGGAAATGTTTCTGAAGGTACATACAATTTAAGGACAAAAAAATTCGCTGACTTGGTTCGCGATATTGACAGACAAATACCCTTGCTAGAAGAAGAATATATAAAACTTGAAAAAAAGATAAAATGACTTTGAGATTAAGAATACGTCTGTATGTTTCAGATTAAATTTATGCTCATTGTCTTTGAAAAACTAAGATAATACTGATAACAAATTCAAAATAAACAATTACGGGCAGAATAATAAAATTAAAATGACTACAAAAAAATTGTCCCCTGAATTAATCAGGAGGTTGATAAGAGTAGAGCAGATTGTTTCTTTGCATTTTAACAAACCCTTGACTTATCAACAAACAGAATATTTCAAGAGCCTGACAAATGAAGAAAAAGCGTGTTTTGAGGATTATTTGAAGAAGAAGTCAATTGACAAGAAGAGAAAATTTCTTCTGCCTTCTATTTTCGCAATAATCCTGCTTCTTATCTTGGCCTTAAATCTTTCTGTTACAGGGAGGGCAATAGAAAATTCTCTTCATTTGAACAGCACAGCTGTAACAGGAGCATTTGTTCTTATCTTGTTCATAGTCTTTGCATATTTATTTTCAACTTATATGGAAAAAAAGAGTGCTGAGGAGAAATTTGAGTATCATCTTCAACCACTTGAAAGAGCATTGAAAAAGCAAACTTTAAAAACTTAAATTGTCTTTTTATAATACAAAAAAAGAGGAATATGAAGAAGCATCATAAGTCTATAAAGAAGAAGAAAGAAGATTTATTCATAAAGACATATATCCCTGGTTTGGACACTTTATGCAAAGAGGGGATTCCTGCAGGACATTCTATTCTTGTTGAAGGAGGGCCTGGAAATGGAAAGACTATTTTTTGCCTTACATTAGCAAAGAATTTATGCCAGAAAGCTAGGAAAAAAGTCCTTTATATGAGTTTTGAGGAACCTGAACAAAGGCTAAGAAACTATCTTGGATTGTATGGATTTGATTGTGGGGAATATGAAAAGAAAGGTTTATTCTATATCAAGAGATTCAATGCCTTGGATATTGCAAGAAGTGTAGAAGCATTGCTTTCAGAAGCAAAGAAAGAGCTGTTGATTGATGTTCAGCCTATTTTAATTCCTTCTGAATTTAATCCTGATATTGTGATTATTGATTCTTTATCAAGCATTGCATCTGCGTTTTCAGGTGAGGAATCCAGATTCAGAATTTATATGGAACAGCTCTTTAGATATCTTGAAAGCCATAAAATTACCTCTTTTTTAATTAGAGAGGTTGCCAATCCAGTCCATGTCGGAAACAACTATATAGAAGGCGGCGAAGCTGTTTCTTTCTTAAGCGATGGGATAATTGTCTTGTATAATGTTTTCTATAAAGCAGGTTATAGGAAGAGAGCAATAGAAATACTGAAAATGCGTGGGACTGGCATAGACAGAAGGATTGTTGAATGCGACATTGAGAAGAAAAAAGGCCTTGTTGTGTTTCCAAAGCGTTCTTTGAAAGGAAATTATATTTTGACTTGAGAATTCTAAGGATAAATTGTGAACTAATTAGTTCCGAGAATCTCGATTATCTTGCCGATTTTTTCTTTTAATGAGAATAGATGAGGAGGCCTGTGTGAAACATCTTTCTTTATTTCTTCCTGTTCTAATATGTCAAGAGAGAGGATTTTTTTTCTGAAATTTCTTTTGTCGAATTTTTTTGATTTAAACTCTGAACCTAAAAAATCTTCTTACAAGTGTTTCTAATCTGCGTTTTACTTGAGGGGATTCTAAAATTTTAGAAACTTCTTCACTACTTGTTGCATTTGTGCCGTCTTCTTGTATCATATTGGTAACACATGATAATGCAGCTACATTCATACCCCGCTGTCTTGCAACCAAGACTTCCGGAGCTAAAGACATGCCAACAACATCTGCGCCAAGTTTTCTTGCTGCAAGACATTCTGCTTCTGTTTCAAAACTAGGGCCTGGAAATGCAGCATAAACTCCTTCATGAACGTGTTCTGGAAAAATAATCCCCTCTTCTAACAACTCTTCCCTATATCTTTTGTTATAAGCACCATTTGTAGGAACAAATCTTTCTGTTAATCCCCCATCAACTGTCCCAAAATTCTTTTCTCTTCCTGCCAAAGGATTTGGAATTCCGAAGATATTCAGATGAGATTTTATAACTACTAAATCGCCCACTTGATAATTAGGATTTAATCCGCCCACTGCATTTGTTGCGAAGTAATTTTTAACTCCGAGATTTGCCAGTACATGAATGGGAAAGACAACATCAAGGATTCCTGCGCTGGAAGGGTCATTAGCAACTTCATAATAATGTATTCTTGATTTTGATACTATAACTGGTTTGTTTTCTAATTTTCCAAAAATGACTTTTCCTTCATGCCCTCGGACACTGGGAATCGGATAACCCGGAATATCTCTGTTAAAAACTACGATTTTATCTTCTAATTCATCAACCAAGCTTCCTAAACCAGTTCCCAGAGTTAGTGCCCATGTTGGATTTTGATTTAGAATTCTTCTACTTAGATATTTTGATGCTTTTTGGACATTTATTTCATAATCTCTTATGAATTCAAAGACTTCCTTTGAGGTTAGCATGTTTTTTTATTTAATGCCCATATATAAAGATTTATGTGATTACAGAAAACAGATAAATCAGTAGCTTTTCGCAACATAAACAACTTCATTGGCTTTTTTTCCGCAGAACATGCATTTTCCCTTGGGAATTTCTTTCTTGTCATGCCTGATTCCTCTGACAAATGCATTAAAATCTTTTTCAACTGTTTCAGCGCATGCAGTGCCTTCTTTTCCTATTGAACAGAAATCGATTCTTGCTATCTTCTTGTTTTCAAGGGTTTTTTGTAGCTCTGGTTTTGACTTGCAATTGACTATTGTCTTTTCAATAAAAGAATCTGCCTTGTCTTTAAGGCGATTGTCAAATTGCTCTCCGAATTTTTTCAAATCTTCTAACTTCTTAATCTTAACTTTTTTGTTTTCATCTCTTATGAACATTGTATATTCTTTTGACTTTAGTTCTTGTTCTCCTATTTCTAACCTTAAAGGAACTCCTTTCATCTCCCAGAAATAGAATTTGTTTCCAGGGGAAACATCTTTTTCATCTATTTTTGTTCTTATTCCTAGCAAGTTGATTTGTTCTTGTATTTTCTTGCATTCTTTTATTACTTTTTCTTTATTATCTGTCCTGTAAATAGGGACAATAATAACCTGAATTGGCGAGACATAGAATGGTAGCACTAATCCTTTATTGTCTCCGTGAGTTGCGACTAATGAACCTAAAATTCTTGACATGCATGGACCATAACATGTTTGCCAAACAAGTTTATCTTGTCCATCTTTATCCTTAAATTTTATGTTAAAGGTTTTTGCAAAATCTTGTGAAAGAAAATGAGTTGATGGTTGTTGGATTACCTTTCCGTCTGGAGTGAGGGTATCTGAGCCTATTGTGTAAATTGCTCCTGGAAACATATCCCAAACAGGTCTTCGTAATGGCAAAAAAGGAATTCCAAGTTTTTGATGCATGACTTTTTCAGTTGTATCAATATCTTCAAGAACTTGGGCTTCTGCTTCTTCTTTTGTTGAGAAGCAATCATGTCCTTCTATCCAATGCAATTCTCTTGACCTTATTAATGGGCGAGTTGCTTTTGTTTCATATCTCCAAACTTGTGCTCTTTGGTAAATTTTTAATGGCAAATCAGAATATCCTCGAATCCATAAAGAATACATGGGATAGATTGCTGTTTCTGATGTCGGACGCATTGCTAATTTTTCATCTAAGATAGTATTTCCTGCTTGTGTCACCCAGAAAACTTGGGGAGTGAACCCTTCAACATGCTCTGCTTCTTTCTTAAGATTAGATTCTGGAATCAAGGAAGGGAACCAGCATGGTTCGTGTCCTTTTTTTTGCAATTCTTGTTCAAATAGATCATACATGACTTCTATTGTTCTTACTGCCCATGGCCTTAAAACAACGAATCCCTTGAGATTGTATCTTAAGTCTATCAAGCCTGATTTTTCTATAATTTCCGAAAACCATTCTGAAAAATCCTGTTCTTTGCTTTTCTGGAAAGTGATTTTCTCTGGTTTATTTTCTGGCTTCTTTTCAAAGATTTCTTTTTTAGCTTCCTTTTTCATGAATGATGTAATGTGTTTTGTTTTTTAAATGTTTTTAATTAATGAAGAAACTTATAAAATTAGTCTTATACTTAACTGAGGATTTTTACTCTAAGGTAAAGTAAACTCTTCGCCTTTTTGCGCCTTTGTTGTCTGCGCTCAAGAAAATAATCTTTCCAACTTCACTTGTTGATTTGACGTGCGTTCCGCCGTCAGCTTGTTTGTCAAAACTTTCAATTTCAACTATCCTGATTTCTTTTAAGTCAGGAGGCAAACCTTTAGCTAATTTGCATAGAGATTTGTCATTTGCGAGCTGTTCAGAAGAGACATAGTATGATTTTAAAGGCAGGTTCCAGGTGATTATTTCATTTGCTGATTTTATGTAATCTTTGAAAGGCTCTCTATCAAAATTTTCCAAGTCAAAATCAATGTGGCTTTTATCCAAACCAAGCTGATTTCCTGTAATGAGTGCTTGAGTTTGCATGTTGATTATTGGCGAGAGAATATGTGCAGCTGTGTGCATTCTCATTAATCTGAATCTTCTGTCCCAATCAAGTATGCATTTGACTTTATCTCCAACTTTTAATCCTTCATGGTCAACTTCATGAGAAATTTTTCCATCAAATTTTCCTGTGTATGAAACCAAGAATTCCTCATTGTTTGATATTCTTATGATTTTTCCAGTGTCATAAGGCTGTCCTCCTGAATTTGGGTAAAATGCTGTTTGATCAAGAATAATAAACTTGCCTTGTTTTTCTTCTTCTCCTGAAATCTCAATTACTTGAGATTCCCATTCCTTAAGATATGAGTCTTCTAAATAAAGGGCTTTTGTTTCCATGATTAATATGAATATGTTTATTTAAGAAGTTATTGGTTCTTGAGAGAATAAGTCTATATATTAATTATTGAAGACTAAGGCAAAATCTTAATTACCTGCTATCTGCGCTTCGCTTTTCACAGAATAAAACTTATAGACGGAAAGTTCAATCATATTTCTTTAGATATTTATCTGCAGTGTCTTTTATATCTGGGTCTTCTTCTGCTGAAGATTCTAAAGCTTTTTTTATTTCATCAGCATGATATTCTAGATCGTGGGCTGCTAAGGCACATGCTGCTCTGAATCTTGCGTAAATATGAGTGTCTGTTCTCATGACTTGATATAATCTGTCTTTCATATCTTCTGTTAAGATCTTGGTTTTTTCAAGAACACTTGCTGCCAAATCCCTAACATTCCTTTCTGAATCATATAAACCTTCTTTATACGCCCAATTAATAAACTCCTGATCATTGCATATTTTAGGGATAGTCTTATCAACTTTATTCCAGTCTGGTTCTTTTACTTTGACTAATCCTTTCAAGTCATTAATAGTTGTCATATCTTTTTATAGTTAAATAATATTTAAATCTTTTTGAAAAGATTTAAGTAGTGTTTTTCATATAGATTTTTACCTAATCATAGTAAAAAAGAGAAATATGAGATATAATATCTTAATTGGAGGACAAGCAGGTCAGGGCCCGAATTATCTGACTAAACATCTGGCTGAAGCTCTTATCAAAAAAGGATATTTTGTTTTTTATTCAAGAGATTATCAATCATTGATAAGGGGAGGACATAATTTCAATGTCTTGACTTTTTCAGATGAGGTAATCTACAGCAATGACTCTAAAATTGATGTCATAATTGCTTTGGATGATAAAACAATTGAGATTCATAAAAAGAATTTGAAGAAAGAAGGGCAGATTATTCAAACTAACTCAAGTGATGACAAGATTGGAGAAAAAGTTCTTCAAATGTTCAACTTGCCTTCTAAGAAAAATGGCTTTACTTTGATGAATGGCACCCAGGGAATTGCAGAGGGTGCGATAAAATCAGGCTTGGATATTTATTATGCTTATCCTATGACTCCTGCGACTCCTTTGCTAGGAGAATTAGCTTCAAGAGAAGAAAAAGATAATTTCTTAGTTTTCCAACCTGAAAATGAAATCTCAGTTGCTATTGCTGGGATTGGAAGTGCATTAACAGGAGCTAAAGTTTTAGTAGGAACATCAGGAGGAGGTTTTGATTTGATGACAGAAGCATTAAGCATGACAGGCATGGCTGAGGTTCCAATTGTTTTTTACTTGAGCCAAAGAGCAGGAGCAGGCACTGGAATTCCAACCTATACAGGACAAAGTGATTTGATGATGGCATTGCATGCAGGACATGGAGAATTTTTAAGGCTCTTAATCTCGCCAGGAAATCCAATTGAATGTGAGGAACTTGTTAGTCAAGCATTTTATTTTTCTCAGAAATTCAAGATTCCGTGCATTGTCTTGGGGGACAAGCATCTTGCAGAATCTGTTTATCCTATTCTTATAAAGGAAAAAGTGATAATTACAAAATCACTAAAATCAACTAATCTTAGGAAGTATACAAGCTTTGAGAGTGATGAACAGGGAATTGCAACAGATGACCCTGAAATTATAAATAAGAATTACCAAAGGAGAATGCAGAGAGCAGAAAATATAAGAAAAGAAGCGCAAAAATTTGAAATGTTTAAGGTTTTTGGAAACGAAAATTCTAAAAATGTTATCTTGAGTTATGGTTCAACAAAAGGAGCTATTTTAGATGCAATCAAAGATATTGACTGTAGTTTTATTCAGGTTTTGTATTTAGAGCCTTTTCCAAATATTTCAAAAGAATTAGAAGGAAAGAACATAGTCTTAGTTGAAAATTCAGCTACAGGCATGCTTGGAGATGTTTTGATGCAGAATCTAGGAATAAAAGTCAATAGCAAAATACTAAGGTGCGATGGAAGGCCTTTCCTTGCAGACGAATTAAATGAGAAAATAAAAATAGAGTTGAAATAGGTTAAGTTATATCCTCAAACAAGTGAACAAGACAACGTTGTGCTTCGGCAGTCTTGTTTTCAAAAAACAAAACTGAAAAAAGAATAAATTACATTTATAGACAAAAAAACAAAAAATGCCAAACAAAAACAACATAGATACAGGGAAAATCCCAACTTGGTGTCCGAGTTGCTTTAATTTCATGATATTTGCTGGAGTAAAGAATTTCCTGAAAAAACAGAAGACAACTGATTTGAAAAATATGGCAATTGTCTCAGGAATTGGATGTCATGCTAAAATTTATGATGGGTTGAGCTTGAATGGTTTGAATTCATTGCATGGTAGAGTGCTCCCAGCTTGTTTAGGCCTCAAGATAGGAAACCCTAACCTGAATGTCCTCGGATTTTCAGGTGATGGTGATGCTTATTCTGAAGGCATAGAACATTTGATTCATGCTTGCAGATATAATGCTAATTTCAAATACCTAGTGCACAATAATCAGATTTTTGCCTTGACAATAGGTGAGCCAACTGCTGTGACTGAGCAGGGATTTAAGGACAAAACAACACCTTTAGGAGTTCAAGTAAAAACCCTGAATCCTATCAAACTTGTACTGAGCGCAGGAGCAACTTTTGTTGCAAGAGTATTTGCTGAACCAGTTCAAGTTGAACAAGTTCTTCATGAAGCAATAAAACACAAAGGATTTGCTTTTATTGAAATAATCCAGCCTTGCTTAATTTTCCACAAAGACGAAGGATACAAGGAAAGAACTTACAATTTGCAGGAAAAAGGGCATGACAAATCAAATATAAAAGCTGCAATGGAAAAAGCAGATGAATTTGATTATAATTCCAAGACTTCTAAAATTCCTTTGGGAATTTTTTATCAAAATTCTGAGAAAACATTCGAAGAAGAATTTCCACAGCTTCTTAAGCTGATGAAACAAAAGAAGAGCTGGAAGGATATTAAGAGATAATTCTAAGATATAAGTGAAAGCCAATATAACTAAAACACAATAGCTGGCTGTTCAGCAACCAAATCTTTAAATTACAAATTTGTGCTTCGTTTTTAGCAAAAGTCTAAATTAATTCATCAAAATTCCAGAAGTTTAACTTCCCTTGGCATTTTGTTGGCTTAAGTCTTTTGGGGTTTTTCAAAATAAATCCATAATTTCCGAAATCACTTGTTGCAAGATGTAGAGATTTGTCTTTTTGAAACTCAAATTCTGAGTTATAGTGTTTTACATCCACTAAATTTGCTTTTCCGACTATAAAGCCAAGAGGAAGTTCTGATTCCTTAAAATCGAACTTCTTCATTGCGTTCATGTCAGGAATTTTTGAAGCATGAATAAAGAATTCGCCCCTGAATTTTGTATTCCACTTTCGAATTTCTATTCTCTTTTTTCCTTGAAGAACGAGTTCTGCCCACGGCTGTTTTAATGATAGGGCTTTCATTTTTATGTTTTCCAGAACTGAAAAAGCAGTCTTTTTCTATCGCCGAATCTTCCAATTTTTATCTTGTATTTTTTTATTTTACAGAGTTTCATCAGGGTTTTTAAGGATTTTTTAGTGTGCCTGTATTCAGGTGTCGATTCAATACTGTTAAACCAAGTATAAGAAATATTCTTTTTGAAAATATATTTGTCTCCCAAACCCAATTTTTTCAAATCTTTCTTATTAAGATGACATGGCAAATCCATAAATACAAAGCCATCTGGTTTTAGAATTCTGTACATTTCTTTGATTGCTTTGATTTGGTCTGATTTTTTGATTATTTCGTTAAATGCCGTCCATAAACAAAGAATTACATCAAAACTATTTTCTTGGTAGGGAGTTTTTCGCATGTCGCCGACTTTAAATTCTATCTTTAACTTTTGTTTTTTTGCTGATTTTTTAGCTTCGGTTATATACCTCGGGGTTAAGTCTAAACCTTTAACATCATAACCTTTTTTTGCTAGAGGAATTGTAACTCTACCATATCCACAAGCTAAATCAAGAATTTTTTGTTTTTTGTTTATTATTCTAAGTATATAATCAAATTCAAGCTTGTCTCTTTTTGAATTTTTGAGATTTGCGAGCCCAGAGACACCTAACTCATTGTAGAATTGTATTGGAGTTCTCATTTTTTTATCTCAATTTCTTGTAGAGGTCTTCGATGTCTTTTTGCCTGACAATTGGGACAAAAGCGTATCCTGGCTCGATTTTCAACAAAATTAATTTGTTGTTCTTCTTTTTCCAAAGCTCTAGTCCGCCGTAATTTGAGCTTGTTGAAGATGATGGAAAAAGCAAAAGGCCTTCATCTTTCAATGCTTTTTGTGCAAGATGCTTCATTAATCCAAGTTTTTCAATACTTAAGCTTCCTGTAAAATATATTCTGTCATATCTTTTCTGCCATATTTCCTGATATTTGTTTAGAGCATCGCCTGTAAAAATCTGCACGTGAATTGTTTTCTTTATTTTTTTCAATTCAAATTCGTGAAGAAGGTTTTTCAGATTTATCCTTGCATTATGCGCGAGGTCAGGAAAAATTTCTATTGTTGTGACGTTTCCAGGAGAGACAAGCCATGAGACTAGTGAAGCATGATAACCTGTGTTAGAGCCTATTTCAAGGATATTTTGCCCTGGTTCGAGATTCAAGAGCCTTAACATTCTTGCAATAGTTGTTGGCTGTGAAATTGTTTGGCCATGAGCAATAGGGACTGGCATATCTTCATAAAAATTATGCTTTACAAAGATTTTCCTGTCAATCATCTTGAAAGCTTCGAGAATTTTGTATGAAACTCCTGGGTTATTAAATTTAATTGACTTTAGCATGAATTCAAGTTCCTTGTTTTCTGATAAATTAGAAGGTTTCTTGCTCTTTTTTAAATCATGAAGATATTTTTTTGAAGATTCTTGCTGAACCCAAGGGATTTTCTTCTTGGTTAATTTATGTTTTTTACGTCGATAAGTGGATTTGCGGGCATTTCTTCTGTTTACATATTTTTTTACAGTTTTGTGTTTTTGTCTCTTCTTTTTGAATCTCTTTTTAATAGAATGGTTCTTAGAAACATGCTTGACTCGAGACTTCTTTCTTGTTCCTCTTTTTCTTTTCATTTCTTAATTGTAATGAATAATGTATTAATAAAGTTTGCTTTTTTGTTTTTCAGAAATTATTGAAAACAATAGATACTGGAATTTATAGGCGGGATTGTCTATTTAGGAACCTTCTTTTCTATTCTTTCAAGTTCTTTTAGTTTAGCTAATCTTTCTTTTCCTGTGATTCCTGTCTTGATTATGGGAATTTGCCAGCCTACTGCAAGATGCGCAATCGTGTTGTCTTCTGTTTCGCCTGAACGGTGGCTTACAATAGGGACAATATTATTTTGCTTTGCCAAATCAACGACTTTTTTCATTTCAAGCAAAGAACCAATTTGATTTGGCTTGACAATAATCCCATTTACTGATTTGTTTGCGATTGCTTTCTTCAGTCTTGCAAGATTTGTACAGATGAGATCATCCCCAACAATCAAGGTTTCTGGATTTGTCTTCCTGACTCTTTTAAGAAGCTCAGCAAAACCTTCAAAATCCTCTTCTTCAAGAGGATCTTCAACATAAACCAGGTTGTATTTTTTGATTAATCCTGCAATATAATCTATCTGCTCTTCTTTTGTCAGATTTTTAGCTTGATGGAAATATGTCTCGTACTTGTATTTTCTGATTTTCTTGTCATAAAATGAGCTTGATGCAATATCCAAGCCAAGTTCAAATGTCTTCTTGTATTTCTCAAGAGTTTTCTCCTGAATAAGCTTCAGCAAAGTGATTATTGATTCATTATCAAGATAAGAGATGTATGCTTTTTCGTCAGTTATCTTGTTTTTGAAGAGTTTGTCTCTTTCTTTAAGCTGTTTTTTTGTTTCATTATATGCTTTTAAGTTTATATTAAAAGCTTCTTTAAAGCTCTCAAGTTTTGGCAAAAAGAGAAATTCCTGGAAATCCGGCTTTTCTTTTTCCTGAGTATGCTTGCCACCGCCAATGCAATTTCCTAAAGGCATTGGAAGAACAGGTTTTTCATTTTCGATTAGGAATTCCCATAATTCCTTTTTATAGAATGCTGCTAATGCCTTCAAGATTGCTGCTTCGATTGCATAAAGCGTATTCCCCCCTGTTATTGAATAATTTTTTGTCTTGTCAACTTCTGAAAATAAGGCTTCTATTTCTTTGAGATCTTGAAATTCTCTGAATGTGGTTCTTTGTTCAATTAACTTAAGTCCAAGAGAACTTGCAAATTGTATTGAATAGTCAATGCCATCCTTGGAAAATCCATAAACTTCGTTTTCTCCTGTTGATGCGCCTTCTGGCGCACTTGCTTCAAACCATCTGTCATTTGTCTTGACTTTTATTAGAATAGTGTCTCTGCCCCGGGAATTCTTTATTTTTTCAACTTTAAAATCCGATATCTGCATTTTTCCTCTTTTCTTGAATAAAAAATAATGTATCTATGTGTTTATTAATCTTATGGATAATTTGTTTTAAAGAATAATTTTATTAAAAGTTTTGTAGAAATTAACTCTGTTGAAAATCTGTATGGTTTTTATTGTACGTCAGTATGTTTGAAGATGAGGGCCTTTTTCTGGGCTGGGTTTAAATAACAAGGAATGGCAAAATATAATTTCACTTACAGATGGTTTTTACAGAAACCAAAACTTTTTTTACAGCTTAGAACAATAATTAGAATGTGTCGCCAGCATCTTCTTCTTCAACTTCAGCTTCTTTTTCTTCTGCTTCTTCTTCCTCTTCTTCTGGCTCAACTGCTTTTTCTTCTTTTACTTCTTTTTCTTCAACTTCTTCTTTTTTCTCTTCACTTTCTTCTTCAACAATTTCAGAGACTTCAACTTCTTTCTTTTCTATCTTCTTTGGCAATGGCCTGTGTACTGTGATAGGAAGAATTCCTGATTCAAATTCAAGCTCTGAAATCCTTATAGGGTCAAAATTGATTTTTTCGAGTTCTTCTTTGTCAAGTTTTATAAGAATTGGAGCATTTGCTGAAATCTGCAAGGCTCTGGCACCTATTATCCTTGCTCTTTCAAATTTTGTGTAATTTGTTTGTTCGCTCATCTTATCTATAAGTGGATTATTAAAGTGTGTTTATAATTGTTTTCAATGTCTTTATTGTCTAAATCTTAGTTAGTATTAAATTCTACTCTATGCTTTTCTTGTGATATTATAATATCAACTTGACTATTTTTAAACCTAATTATTAAATCAAGTCCATAATCTGCTTGTGAAGTTTTTTTCCTTCTTTCAATGCAATGTCTCGCATGCTGAGGATTTCTTCTTCAGACAGTTTTTCTCCTGTTTTTTGCATTGAATTTATTACTTCCTCTGGGAATGTCATTGTAAATGTGACTCTTGTGCATGATGCATCTTCTTCATCTGTTGAAGGATCAATAATAAATTTATCGTCTATCTTGTATACAGTCACTGTAATTGGAAGGTCATTTAAAGGAAGTTTCTTGTCAGTTAATTCTCCATACTGCACTTTGTCATCCTTGTATTCAGGGAAAAATGCGCTTTTCAAAGCAGCAACTGCTGCTATGTTGCAGATGTCAATTAAGCTTCCTGCATCATTTATAGGATAAACATCAATCATCACAGACCATACTTTTTCTCCTTCTTTTATGCATAATTTCTTAAAATCAATGCATTCAGAGTTTCTGACACCTCGGTCAACTAATCTTGCTAATTCTATTGCTTGAATATCTGGGGCGCCAAGTTCAAATCTATCTGATGCCATTGGATTAAGTTCTGCACCTACTGAAAGATTTCCTGAATCAGGGGAATCTCTGTAAGGTTCAACTGCGTCTAATTTGACTCCTGCAATGACTTCTGTGTCTCCGACCTTTACCCAAGCAGAACCTTCTGCTTTTGCTGAGACATTTGTCTTAATCTCGATTTTTCTGTATTCTAAAAGGCCACGTTCATCTAATCTTTTGCCTTTTTCAATGACTTCTTCTATTTTTTTCTTCATTATTTTTGAAATTTCCATTTTTTCTGTATGTTGTTAATTGATTTTTATTTATCTTTGTTTTCAATGTCTTTATTGTCTTAATCTTAGCTAGTATTTTATTTTATTAATTTATTTCTTGTTTTTAGTTAAAAATTCCTTGATTTTTTCTGTCAATCCAATGTGAAATGGTCTTTCAACAATTAACTCAATTGCTTTTTTTGCGACAATCTCTCGTTCAACATCATTTTCATCTGATTTTATCCATACTAACCCATTTTGTCCTACTATGATGTTGCACCTTGTCTCATCTTTTATTGTCTTGACCATGCTCCCTGCTTTTCCGATGATTCTTGGGACTCTTGTTGGGTTTATCTTGATTAGCATTCCTCCTTCTAATTTTCTCAAGCCTTTTTCTTTCATTGTAAGTTCAACACTTCTTGGCTTGACTGCACGTATTTTTGTTACAATTATGTCTTTGAATGTGAAAACTTCAGTCAAATCTTTTTTGTTTATGTAACCAAAGCATTCCATGACTGGCAAGAATGCCTGATGAGCTGCAAGAACATCTATCATCCATCCATTGAAGTTCACGTCAACAATCTGACCGATAACTGTGTTTCCTGCTCTTGGGATATAAGCACCGCTTAATGGGATTACCTTGACTAATTTATCTGTTTTTTCCAATAATCCAAACCTTGAAGCTACAATCTCCTCATTTTCTCTTCGAGTTCCTTCGCCTGGCAGGAAATCTTTTCCAGCCAATACTTCTCCAGGAACTACAATTTCCCTTGGAATTTCCTTTATTTCTTCTTCAATTGGATTTTCTTCTTCTGTCATTTTTTGTTATTATGTGTTATAATTTGAATTTATTGTTAATTGTTTTGTTTTCAATGTCTTTATCGTCTTAATCTTGGTTAGTATTTTTATTTTATTTATTCTTCCTTGACTTTTTTCAATGCTTTTTTCTGAATTTCAGCTATTTTTTTGCAAGCTCTTTTAGCTAATGCAATTGCTTCATTCAAGTCTTCTGAATTTATTTTTCCATCTAACTGCAATAGTGAGATTTTTTCTGATCTTGACATTATAGCGAAGGGAATATCAGTTGCTGCCTTGATTTCCTTTCCATCTTTCATTACTGTGAAGTCTTCTTCTTCTTTTGAGACATCAACTACAAGATGATCCCCTGTTTTTCCAATTGAAACAGCTGAAACTAACTCTTTCATAGGCACTCCGGCATTTGCCAAAGCTAATGAGGCTGCATTTATTCCTGCGCATCTTGTTGATGCATCTGCTTGAAGAATCATTATATAGCAATCAACTGCTGTGTTTGGAAAGTTTTCTATCTGGATTGCTGGTTCAAGTGCTTTTGTAGTCACGAATGAGATTTCAGAAGCTCTTCTATTTGGTCCTGGTCTTTTTCTTTCTGAAACAGAAAAAGTGGTCATGTCGTAATAGCATCTTAGAACTCCGGTTTCGGGGTTTTGGAGATGCTGTGGATGCAATGTTCTTGGTCCGTAGACAGCTGCAATTGCAGTTGAACCTCCGAATGTAAACATAGCACTGCCGTCTGCTCTTTTGATGACGCCGACTTTTGCTTCTATTTTTCTTAATTCTTCTTTTTCCCTTCCATCAGGACGTTTAAGTTTTTCTTCTTTTGTCATTTTAATCTTTATGTGTTATAATTTAAATTTATTGTTTCTTAATCTTCTTTAATTTCTTTTGTAATTGCACTGCCTTGCGTAATTGAATTTAATTTGTCGTAGAACTCTAATTGCATCCCAGCTGGTAATTGGATAATGCACCTTAGTGAACCATCATTAAGCCAATCTTCTTTATCCTTTTTAAATGTTTTGATTATATTATAGAGCTTCCCTGTGTGTTCTGGCATGACTGTTATTTCTATCTTCTTTACAGCTATTTTCAAAGGAATTATCTTCTCAAGGTCCTTTATTATGTTAGTGACTTGTTCATCAACACTTCTGTCATCTATTCTTGCGCCTGATTGTTTTATAGCTTGTTCTATTCTTTGTGCTGTGTAAGGAGCCTGCGTTCTTGGATCAATGCAGTTTCTTGAAAGGAATTCAACAATCTGCTTGATTTTTTGTTCTCGAGCTTTTTCCCTGAATTCTTGAGTCAATTGGATTTCACCTTCATTGATTATTATTCCAGCTATTTTGAAGATATCATCTGTTCCAAATGCTGTTTTAAGATCATTTGATGTTGGTTTTATACCTTTCTTGTAATCTGTGAAGACTTCATTTATTGCAAGTATATCTCTTAAAGACGCTGGATTTCCCTCTAATTTCTGCCTCTTAAAGCTAATTGCCTTGTCCAAATCAACAAGAATTTCAAATTCTTTTCCTTTTTTCTTTATTTTTGCTGCAACGTTAGACATTTTAGTGCATGAGTTTATCTAGAATAAGTTTTTGAAAGTTGAACTGTACTATCCTAATAATTTTTCTCCTAATATTTATTTCTCTTGATTATAATTATTCTGCTTTGTTGAACTGTGATAATTGTGTTCCTACTAATCTTTTAATTTTCATTGTTTCTTTGTCAACAGCGCATGCTTCGAATTTTGTTATTTCAAAGTTCTTTCCAAGAACTTTCTTGAAAATTGAGAGAGCTAATTTTATTCCCTTATCTGTTGTTAGATTATCTTTGTATTCTTTTCTTAAGAATTCAAGAATTTTTTCATCATTCTCGCCTATTGCTGTTGCTCGAACACCAAAATAATTTCCAGTGACATCAGATGCAAAGACCTTGCAGGTCTTGTTTTTGTTTATTCCAGCCATTATGACTTTCAAACCAAATGGCCTTACTCCGCCGTACTGTGTGTAAGCTTGCTTCAAGTTTGCAATTTCTCTGATAACTGATTCAACATCAACTGGCTCATCATAGACAATTCTGTTCTGTTGTGCTATATTCTGCGCTTTTTCCATTAATATCCTTGAATCTGAAAGAATTCCTGCTGTGCTTGCAATTAAATGGTCATCAACTTCGTAGATTTTCATTGCAGATTCTGGAATCAATAAAGGATCATTAATTCTCTTGTCAGCAACAATTACAACGCCGTCTGTGCAGACTAAACCCATGCTTGCGCTTCCAAGTCTTACTGTTTTTTCAGCATATTCAACTTGAAGGAGTCTTCCTTCTGGTGAAAACAAGGTTGCTGTTCTGTCATAACCCATTGCTTGGTGTTGTGATTCTATTTCCATTTTTATGTACCTCTTTGTTGAAGAAATTGAATAATTTTATTTAATTTAAGTTTTCTTCTCTGATTTTATTATAAAGACTGGAGATTTATAAAGGTTTCGGATGAGTTTTCTATTGGTTTTTAGACAATTTTGCAAAGTTTTATAAAATAAAAATTGTTTAATAATCATGCAAAATAAAAGAGGCAGAGTTAGCAGAATTCGAAAGAATAAGAAAGCAGCTATTGAGATGTCCTTTCAGTTTATCTTCTCTTTGATACTTGTGGGAGTTGTTGTTTTTGTCGCGTTTTTTGCTATACAGAAATTCTTAGGGCAGGCTGAGAAGATAAAGCTCTTGGACTTTCCTTTAAAGATTAGTACAGCTGCAATAGAGCTATGGGGAAGCAATGGAGGATTGCAGAGAGTTGACCCAATTGCCTTGAACCCAAGTTTAACGTATGTTTGCTTTGCGAATTCCACAACTGTTCAAAGAGGATGTTCATCTAATTCAATTTTTTCTTCTGAATTCACACCAATACCCTCAGAGTACAAGCAAATTTGCGGGAATATCTCAAGTTTAACAAGGACAAGTCAAAACGCAAATATGTTCTATTATCCTGCAAGTGTTGCTAGAAAATATGGTGTTTCGCCTGCGCAGGAAGTTTATTGCAGTGAAAAAGGACAGCCATTGAAAAAGTGTTTGAACATGGAAAAAATAACCTGCGTTCCTGTTAAGGCAGGTAGCATTTCATTCAGACTAGAAAAAGAAAATGTCAACACTTTAATAAAAATTGTCAAATAATTATTAGAGATTAAATAGTTCAAAAGTATTAGTTAAAAAGATTTTTTAAAATGTCAGATAAAAAAGGGGCGATGGAATTCAGTTGGATTTTTGCCTTAATTGTAGGTGCAATTATCTTGTTTTTTGCCTTTTATTTTATTGGGACAAAGTTGACTGAGCAAAAATCAGTCTCGAGATTAGGAGCAGAAAGCCAGTTGGATATTCTCTGGAGTCCTTTTGCGTCATTCGGAAGTTTGGCTGAAACATCCACAAAAGAATTTGTCTTGAAAACCAAAGAGAAAATAAATTTCTCATGTTCTTCTGAAACTGATTTTGGCTATTCAGGAGTTTCTGTAGTCACTAATGTCAAGACATATGTGAAGCCAAAACAAATTCTTGACAAGTACATATTTTCTGAAAAGAGCATGGAAGGAAAGAACTTTCAAGTCATAAGCAAGCCATTGGAAATGCCTTGGAGAGTTGCTGATTTGATTTATTTTATTTCAAAAAACAAGAGATACTGCTTTGAAAGATTTACTTTTCCTGTTGAAAGGGAATTTGGGCCTGATGGAGTGAACATAGATAATTTTAATTTCAGCGACTGCAAAAATCTTGATGGATTTATCAAAGTTTGTGATTCTGGAAATTCAGGAGATTGTGATATCAAAGTAAATTTAATCGGAGATACTGGAAGCGTGACTAAGAAAAATTCAGCAGGTTCATGGAAAACAGTTTATTTTTCAGGAGATGCAATGATGTATGCTGCTATCTTTTCAGAACCTGAAATTTATGACTGCAATGTAAAAAGATTAGCAAAGAGATTAATTAATGAAGCAGAAATATACTCGGGAAAAAGGATACTTATTTCAGCAAAGGGTTGCGATGTTTCATTTACTCCAGAACAATTAAAGTCTAATGCAAATGATATAATTACTAATGGGGCAACTCAGGGCAATATTGAGGGTTTGAGTTCAGCAGCATCTTCACTTCAGGGTCAGAGCCCTTACGCCTCTTATGGATGCAGGATATTTTAAATGAAAAACAAAGATGAGAAAAATAAGAAAGGATACGCACATATAGTCAAAGAAGATAAAAGTGGCGACACAGTTGTTAAATGTAGTTTAGTAGTCAGTTTAAATAAATAAGCAGTAAGAAAGAAAATGAAATCAAAAAAAGCGCAGCTTAAAATCCAAGAAATGGCATTTGTACTGCTTGCAGTTATCTTCCTTTTTGGGATAATCCTGTTGTTTTTTACAGCATTTCAGTCAAGGCAGACAGCAGCATATGCTGAATATCTTAGAGATGCAAAGACAATAACTTCATTGGAAGTGATTGCTTCGATGCCTGAATTCAGGTGTTCTGCAAGTTCTGGCTCAACTTCAGAATCAGTTTGTTTGGATGAGGACAAAGTAAATGCATTTAGCAAAAATAATGCCTTAAAAGCAGAATACGGGCTATTGTGGAATAATGCGTTTTTGAGCAAAATCGAAATCATAGAGGTATATCCCAACTTAAATGCAATTCCTTATGTAATCTATTCAAAGGATACTGAAGGGAGCACAAGGATATATTCGACTTATAGTGCATTATGTGGAATTGAGAATCAAGAGACAAGGTGCAAGATAGCTAAAATAAAGGCAACTGTCATAATGCCTGATACAAAATGAATAAACTATGCTTATACGATACTGAAATGAATGAAGGAGATAATCATGGAAAGAATAAAACTTCAACTACACCTATATAAAAATAAACTAAATTAAAAAACATACAGACAAAAACTTGTAGAATGTTGAAAATGATAAACAACAAATCAAGAGAAAATAAGAAGGCACAGGAAGAATCAATGGGGTTTGTTATGATAGTCCTGATTTTGATTGTAATTGCTGTTGTTTTCTTGGCTTTTGCTTTAAGGAAGCCTTCTTCATCTACCCTGAAACAGCAAGAATTAGCTGATCTGACTTGGGCTGTGCTCTCATATTCCACTAATTGTACAATTTCAGGGGAAGCTAAAGATGTATATGCTTTAGCTAAAGAATGTGATAAAAGCACTTCAGTTGAGTGCGATGAAGACTCTATAGGAAGGAGAATGAGTGCTTGCAACTATCTGAAATACACCTTAAATGACACTTTATACAGGCTTTTAGGTGAGAACCTAAGTTTGTCAAACAAACAAGTCCATGCCTATAGTTTTGAGGTTGAAATGTCACGGAATGTTTCAACAATAGAGTATGGGAATATGTCTTATGGTAACTACATAAGATACGTTACTTATATCCCTGGAAGAGATTTTGATATAAATGTCAGTGCAAAGTTCTATTTTGAGTGATTTTTTGGTTTTGGGCTAAACTGGCTCAGTTTAAAATCTGTATGCCTCTTATTTTACCCCTGATTTTTGTCTCTTGGTGTCTGAGTTGAGTTCAAGAATCTCGGAGACTACAAAGGGAGATAGTAAACCTAACTTTTTCAACAGGATAAACTAAACTTCAATTGAGAAGTTTATCCTGTCTAGAATCAAGAGAGGTTTTGAACACACGCGATTTTTCACATTTTCTTTAACTATCTTAACAAAACCAGTTTGTTCAAGAACCTTTAAATCCTGCCTGACTGTCTTAAAATCCCGGTTAAGGGTCTTAGCTAAATCATAGATTGAACTGGGTTTTTCATGCTTTATTATATAGAGCATCTTTATTTTCTCTGGATTTAGGATTTGTCTAAGAAGCATTATCTGCTTAGCATGAGGTTCAAGATTTCTCTGCATGTTGCTTTCTCTTACAAGTTGATGGATTATAGGGCTTCGGACTAAAGCTACTCTTGGTTTTAATAAAACATTAAGAATATTCCTATCTGGTTCAAGCTTGATTACAGTGTTTCTTGTTCTTTTGCCTCGTGATTTTTTTCTTGCCATTTTAAATGAATTTTACCGTCGGAAATATTAAAGAGCCAAATTTATATAAGGCACATGTTTACATATATGGTATAGAATACCATATATTTTAAATCTTTCTATTTTAATCTTAATATGGATTTAACTATTAAATAGTAACGCAAGGTTTTTAAATAAAAATTGGAAAAATGGGTAAAAATAGGGGTTTTTCCGAAAGCTTTAAAAAGCGATTCTTATTTAGGGATTTAGTCTTGACTATGTACATAGTTGAGATAATCAAAATACTGTTGAAAGGAGGTTTAAAAATGAAATTAATGAAAAAGATTGCACCATTTGCAATCTCAGCATTGATGCTAGGAGCAACTTTAGGTAGCGCAGCAGCTTTGAACATAGCTGACTGGAAAACACAATTCAAAGCAAGCAACACAGCAGTTGTGGTAGGTACAGGAGTTACTAATGTCGGTGATATTGCAGCAGCTTTGCATCTCGCACAAGCAGTTGGAATAGACACAACAGGCGGAAGTTCTTCTGTAACAGGAGAAAGCTACAAGTTTGAGAAATCAAGCGATAAGTTTAATCTTGGAGAAGGATTAGATGATATCAGAGGAAGTTTAACAAATGATCATTTGCCTACAATACTTGCAGACGGAACTTATACTGATGATAACAATGATGAGTTCGAGTATACCCAGAAAATAACAATGGCCGGTGGTATAGACTTAACACATTTTGCTGATAAGGACTATAACAGCAAGGAACCAACACTTGGCTTCCACTTAGCTAAAGACGCAGCTGTATTGAACTATACACTTGACTTTAGCGAAGAACCTGACTGTGGAACTGATATGGATTCAACAACCGTTACAATAATGGGAAAAGATTATTATATCAGTAGTTCAGCAGCAGATTGCGGCGATATAACATTGTTAGACTCTGGAGAAAGTGCTACAGTATACGAGGGTGAAACAAAGACTGTCGGTGGAAAAGCAGTAACTGTTTCTTATGTCGGAGACACAGGAGATGGTTATGAAACAAGTTTAACTATTGACGGAAAAGAAACAAATACCCTTGAAGAAGGCGATACTTATAAGATTGCTGGAACTACAACCTATATTGGAATAAAAGACATCAGATATTCATCAAAAGAGACTGGAAAGAGCAGTGTTATCTTAAGTGTAGGTAAAGGAAAAATCTACATTGATAACGGCCAAACACTACAAATCAATGATGAAGATGTTGATGGATTGACAGGTTACTTGACCAATAGTACTTACGACCTTGGAGGATTGACATTACAATGGAATGTTGATGAAGAATCTTTTGTAACGCCAACCTCAGAAATTGTCTTGCCTGGATTTGAAACAGTCAAGATAATGATGACTGGAGTTATATTCCCAACAGGAGAAGAGACAACTCTAGACAATGACGGAGATACTATTGCACAGATAACTGTACCAATAAAAGGTGGAGAACAAGTAATCCCATTACTTGAAGATATAGACACAGCAGATGGTAACTTTGATGTCATCGGAATAGATGAAGAATATCTTGTTACAAAAAGCGGCAGAGGCACAATAACTTTGAATGGAACTGCAGACCAGGCATATTTTATTGCTACATACTATGACGGCGATAAAGACGCTGAGTCATACTATTTCTCTTTCACAACAAGTGAAGAAAGTGGTACTGATTATGTAACAATAAAAGATGAGACAACTGGAGACACTTGCAAGAAATCAGGTGGAAACACATGTACATTCGGAGAAGTTGAATTAGATATAAAAACTGTAGATGATGACCAGGAATGGTTCAATGTCACTGCAGGAACTGATGTCTATTTTGACAGAATTTTCACAGAAGAGGGATTATGGATATATCTGCCAGTTAACAATGCAAGCGCATATGCTCCAATTAACTTATCTTCTGGAGGAGTAGGCTACAAACTTGTCATGATAGAAGAAGACGAGGATGGCACTCTAGGAGGAGGTGGTTGGATTAATGCAACATATAACTTCACAGCAAGTCCAGACTATTATGTCCAAATCAGTGACATAAATGCTACTTTCAGTGGAGGCGATGTAGAACCATCATTTGAAGATGCAGAAGATGAATATGTCGGATATGTTCAATCAAAAGTCGCTACAAATGTTGTTTGGGATAAATCAGGAGACCAATATGTTGCTACAATAAACTACTACGGAGAAGAAGTTTACGGCAGTGCTTACATTGCTGGATCAGCTTCATCAGGCGGAAGTGGTTCATGGGCAGCATTACAAGACTCTGAAGCCAGTTTATACACTGGAAAAAACATCATCGCTATCGGAGGAACAGCAGTCAACAAAGTTGCAAGAATGATGCTAGGCTTATCTGAAGACACAGCAGTCTATGGTACTGAAGCTGGATGGCTAGATAATACAAATGTAGATGCAGCTGGAAAGGCTATATTGTGGTTGAAAGACAATCCATATACCTCTGACAAATACGCTCTACTTGTAGCTGGTTATGAAGGAACAGATACTGAGAAAGCAGGTAATTACCTTACATTGAAGGGAAGTACTGTTGCAAAAGACAAGATTGTTATAGACACTGCTGCGATGGTCGAAGCAAGTTAAACACTCGGTGCAAAAAAATAGTTTTTTTTATTTTTCTTTTTTTTATTTTTTCTTTTTTTTGTTTTCTTTATTTTATTGCTAGTGAGAACTTTATGTTTGGGGATTATGCCAGAAGCAGATTGTAAGTTAATTTTTAAGTTGCTCTGTATGATTTTGATCTATGTCAGTATGTTTAAAGATGAGCGCCTGGTTCTTAGTGGTAATAACTGCACTTATGAGGAGGTTATGTTTTCAACGAACGCAGTGAGCTAATCATTAGGTTCTTGAAGGGATCCTCCCTTATAGCTTTCACAGAAGCCAAATCTTTTGTTATTAAAATATTAAACATACTTTTTTTAACAGAGTTATTATTTAAAGTATATTTGAAGTGATGAATATCTTTTTAAATTGAATTTTCTTGAGGTTTAGATGTTAAGGAAGATTGAAACAAAAGAGTCCAGGCAGAAGAAGCAGAATAACCAGTCTAAACTGATTATAGGACTAGTAATCTTATTCTTAATGGTGTTTTCTACTTTAGGATATGCGATTGTTCAGAATAATAATCCCCAGACAGAAGGAGAAAAATACGGAAACTACACTTTTGTGAGGGGAGCATCAGGCTGGGAAACAACACTTAAGTTATTTGGGAACAAGGTGCTAAGTACAAGCTATCTTCCTAGGGAAGTTCTTGAAGTTAATTCTAGCCCAGTTGATTTGTTCTATTTCCAAGATAAGATTGTGTATATAACTGTGAGAAACCAGCAGGATGTGCAAACTTCTGTTGATTTGAGCAAAAATTTAGGAAGTATTTTTTCAAGAATACAATATGCCTGCAATTATGATGAGGAAAATTCAACTTTCTGTATTGAAGCTAATCTTCCATTGAAAAACTGCGAAGATGCTGGTTCAAACATAGTAATTTTGATTGATTCAAAGAATTTTAATTCAACTGTTCCTAGCTATACTTTTAAAGACAGCTGTTTGACTATAAAAGGAGAAGGTTCGGGGATAATGAAAGCTGCAGATAATTTTATCTTCAGGCTTTTTAGGATAATTGATTAGGGAGAGAATGGAGATATTTAATGATTATGTTTAGTTAAAAAAACTTGGAAAAAAGACAATAAAATGGATGAACCTAAAATCGATAAAATAATCACAAGTAAAAAGCAGAATACTTCTGTTGAAAATAGAGAGGACTTAGATTTTAAAGCTGAGAGCAATAAGATGGCTGATGTTTCTACTAAAATACTTAAAAACGAATCCAAAGGGATGATTGATAAAAACAAGTGGAAAAAACTTTTTGCACTTATCGGAATAATTGTTGTTCTTTTGTTCTTGATTATAGTGCTGGTCGCGATTCCTAATCCTGAAGAATACGAAAAATTCCAATATCATGGATTTAATTTTGAGAGAACTACCCTTGGAACAACATTCATTTATGAGACAAGTTTTGACATTCTACGAGACGACAAGTTAGTTGCTTATAGCCTGAAATTAAGGAAAGACCCAAGGACATTGGAGAAAATTCCTGCAAATTTTTCTTATTTTTCAAAGGAGGTTTATGTTTCTTTCACTCCTGAGTCAACTAATTGCAATGGAACTATTTTGATATCTGCATTTGAATTAGGCCAGTATTTAGGAAATTTAGGGGTAAATGTCGAGGCTGCTGTGACTGAGAATTACAGTTCGAATGTTTCAATTGACATGAACAATAGCTTGAATTCTACAAATGCTGCCTTGCCAATAATGAATTGTACTAATACAAAATCTTTTGTAATAATGGTGAAACCATTCTCTAATCAGACAAGAGTCTATCAGGAAAACAAGCATTGCATTGTGCTTGAAGCCCAAGATTGCAAAGTTATTGAGGTGTCTGAGAAATTTATCCTGGAATTATTGGAAAAATACAGGGAATCTCCGAATCTTTATAATCTTCTTAACAGCTGATATTGAAAACTTTATAAGTATGAATTTCTTGAAATTTTCAAGCCAACGTGGCCCAATGGTAAGGCGCCAGCCTTGAGCATATATGAAAACCAAGGTTTTCCTAATATGTCACCTTTCCTTTTAAGAGAAACTCTAGGAAGGTAGAAAAACTAAAAAATCAAGCAAGCTGGTTTCCGCAAGGATATCGGGGTTCGATTCCCTGCGTTGGCGTCGTATGGGCATTTGTTCTTGCCCCTAACAAGTCACTCACTTGGGGATCGAATTGTGGGGCGTTGGCTTTTATTGTCTCTCTTAAGTGGTTAAAAATGGAAAGGTTTAAAAAGGGAATATGCCTTGATAATAATGGCAAGCGCATTTGATTCAGTTATGATAAGTGTTGCAGATTTACTTGGTATTATATATGAAGGAGAAGAACAATTTGAATTAGCTCCTCCTTCAGATATTACTGGAAGAAAATTAAGGATGACTCTTGATCAGTTAAATAATTCTCCTGTTGGACAAGGGATTCGTGCAGGGTATATGGGAACACCTGCAGATTATTCTTTAACAAGAAATGATGGTAAATACCCTACTTTATATGAAGCAATGCGTGATAATGATGTACCTGAGTTATATAGAAGAGGTTATTGCGCAGGAGAACAATTTAGGACAATAAAACTCGAAGTAAAAGAAAAGCATAGGGATTGAAATAATTTCAGATTATTGTTTGAGTTTCAGTACTTCTATTTCTTCAGCGCATAAAAGTAAACAAAACCTGTTAGAATTACAAGGATCCCGCTAATTATACCTGCGTAAAGTAATCCATGGTTTGTAATTATGAGCCCGATGCCCCAAGTTGCCAGCGCATATGAAATTCCCCAAACAACACTCATTATAGAGCCAAGAGTTGCCCTACAGTTTGATGGAATTGAATGTTGGAAAGCAGATTCATGGATTGCATCTGTTGCATTGAGTCCAGTTTGAATCAATAACAAACAAATAATTGCAATAATAAGTGAAGAAGAAACCCCAAAAATTATTACAATCAAGCCAACAAGTATTGAAGTTATTCCTAAAAAATTTCTGAACCCAAACTTATGTGCTGATTTTTCTCCTAAAAACGGCGCAAACAAAATAAATACCCCGATTAAAGAGGAAAGTCCAGAAATTAACTCTGGTTTTAATCCCAGTTTTGTTAAAACTAATGGAACTTCAATGAAAAAGGAACTTAATGCCAATACGCCTATAAACAATGCGAGAGTAATTCCTCTCGCTGCTTTGTTTTTTTTATTCAGAAGATAAGAAAATGCTTTTTCAACTTTCACATAAGATTTGGTTAAAATACTAAAACTGAATTTAGAAGATTTTCTTTTTTCTTCATCAACATAATTGAACAAAATAAATGCCATAATAAAATTTATTATTGCTATTGCAAGCCAGACAAATCTGAATTGCATTGATACAAGTATAAATCCGATTATTCCTCCGAAAACAAGGCCTATTTTTTCAAAGAAAAAAAATCTCGCAAACAAAGTAGCTAATTTTTTCTTATTTTTTCCTATTTTTAGATTGTCAACTGCCCAGGCAACATTTGTTCCTGACTGGAATGTCCAGGCAATATCTCCAAGAACCCAGAAAATTGCCAAAAGCCAGAAGTCCTTGAATAAGAAAATTCCAAGAAAAGCAACTCCAAGCAACAAGAAAGAAAGGACAATTGATTTTTTTCTTGAAACATGGTCTGCAAAAGATCCTGTTGGAATCTCAAATAAGATCATGATTATTGTTGAGATTGCAAATAGCGAGGTGACTGCTATTAAGCTGTATCCTAAAGATAGAAAATAAAGCAGAGATAATGAATAGAGAATAGCTCGTCTGATCCCATTGACAAAGTCCATGCTATAAAAGAGTTTCCTTACTTTTGATTCATCTGAACTTTTCATGATTTTATAATCCTCAATTAGTTTTAAATATATCTTTAATTTCTTCTTTATATGGCAATGCATAGAAGAAGTTTTGGTTTAGGAACTTGCAGAAGTAATGTGAAGTCTTTTGGGACTAATGTGCATAAAAAGGAATTTCCAGATATTGCAAAACAGGTTATTGAAAATTCTGATATTATTTTAGAGATAATTGATTCAAGATTTGTAAATGATTCAAGAAATCCCGAAATTGAGGTATTTGTAAAAAATAGGGGAAAAAAATTGATTTTTATTTTTAATAAAGCTGATTTGGTTGATGTTGATAAACTTAAAAAAGAGATTCTAGCAAGTAATTTTGAACCTTATGCTATAGTCTCTTGCCGAAAAAGACGAGGAGGGCAGATGCTAAGAAATAGGATAAAAATAGAGGCAAGCAGGATAAATTTTTCTCAAATAAGAGTAGGTGTAATCGGCTACCCTAATGTAGGAAAGAGTTCTATAATTAATTTACTTGTTGGGAGGCAATCAGCAGGAACAGCTTCTGAAGCAGGATTTACTAAAGGAATGCAGAAAGTTAAATTAGCGGAGAACATTTTCTTGATTGATACTCCCGGGATAATTCCTTCAAAAGAAAATTGTGAACAAGGATTTGCAAAACATGTAATAATCAATTCAAGGAACTATGACAAAGTTCATGACCCGGAGTTTGTTGTCTTAACTTTAATGAAACAATTTCCAGGAGTTGTTGAGAAATTTTATAAACTAAGGGTAAAAAACGATCCAGATGCTTTTATAGAAAAATTAGGAAGAAAAAAAGCTTTTTTAGTCAAGGGAAATGAAGTTGATGTTGACAGGACTTCGAGGTTAATTCTTAAAGATTGGCAAGAAGGCAAGATGCAGAAGTTGATAAAAAAATAGTATTTTTAATGTGTTGCAGTGACGTCTTAAATAAATTAAAATTATGTCTGTATGTGTTTGGTTGTATCCTTATTGTTTCAATGAGAGTATAGGTATTGAAAATAAAAGCAAACGCCAAATATCAAAGAAGTCATGAACTTACAGAAGCGGCTTTAGAGACAAATCTTATATTTTATTACACAAAACCTTTTAAACTCAATACTCTAATCAAAATATGGCAAACAAGAATTGTCCTAAGTGCAATGGCACAGGGCTTGTAAAAGAAAAAGCAGGGGAAATCCATACTTGTTTTGATTGTCTTCAAGATGGAAGCATGGATCAGCACTCAAAAGAGATTAAGGATTCTAAGATAAGACTATAAATTTTATCTTAAGGCACATTTCTTTAGCTGGAAAATTTCTTCTTAGTTTTAGACAACTATAAGTTGTTAGTGGCGTTTTAGTTTTTTTCTGAGTCTTATGAATAAAAACAACGAGAAATTGTTTTACACTTACATACAAATTTTTTAGGTTTTGCAATTAGATTAATTTTTTAGAATTATACTTTATATTTGCTTCTGAAAATTATTCCCAGAACTAAGAAAATAAATCCTAGAACAAAAACTATCAGGAAGTTTACAAATAAGCTGTTTAGGAAGAATGTCAATATTTTAAGGACAGGTTCTTCTATTTCAATGCCTTGGATAATTGGCATTGCAATAAACTTTATTAGAAACATTATTCCTGAAGTTAGGAAAGCAAATGAAAAGTCGTAAAAGCATGTAAATTTTGGCTTGCTGATAAGCACAATAGCAACAATAAGAATTGCTGAGATCAGTAACGAGATTAGGAACATAAGTAAAAAGAAGTCATTTGTTTGTTTTGATATTATACTGGCCATATTCTCTGGATTTTTTTGAGAGTTGATGATGCAGTCAACTGGATTGCAATCATAAGTCTGATAGTAAACTTGGTTGAAAACTCCTTCTGAGACAATCTGAATCATCTTTGTGGTGTTTGTTTCAGGGGAAACCCCAGAACAATTAATTGTTAATTCACTTAGGTCAATTGTGCTGTTAGGATTATATTCCCCAAACTTGATTGTTAACTCACTTTTTCCAGAACAATTTTGTATTATTTCTGCTTTCAAGTCCAATATATCCTGAGAATCAGCTGATAAAACTCCTTGCGTTACTTGTTCTTCTATGTAAGAGGAAACTGCTGGCTTTAAAACATTTTGGGAAGTCAGCTGATAAAATGAGAGCAGGAATACTGAGGTTGTCAGAGTAAAGACTAATAAAATTGAGATAAGAATCTTAAAAAATGATCTCCAAAATGCCATATGCTCCTCTTTTATATATTAAGAGAAAGATAGCATTTAAATATCTTTTCTGTTTTTTAAGAATATATTTAAAAGGGGAATATCACTTATAATCAAGATGTTTGAAAAGAGGATAGAATTAATATTGTTTTTTTGCATGTTTTCTATTAGTGATTAATCTTGGATTAGTTTCTGCTGTTACGAATGTTAGTTCATGTGGAACGCTCTCTACAGCAAATGAGACCTATGTCTTGAACCAGAGCCTATCTTCATCAGGAACTTGCATAACTATAGGGGCTGATAATATTACCTTAGATTGTGGTTATTATGGAACAAGATACCTCATTAATGGGACTGGAAGTAATTATGGTGTTTATGTAAATGGAAAAAATAATACAACTGTGAAGAATTGTGATGTATTCATGTTTAATACAGGGATTTATGTATTATCCTCAAATAATGGATATTATCTTAATAATAATGTCTCGAACAACACTCGAAAAGGTTTCTTTCTGGTTTCATCTTCATGGAACTTGATAGACAATAATCAAATAATGTACAATGATTTTAATGGTGACTCTTACGGGGGATTGGGTTTAAGGATTTCTTCTTCATATAATAATATCACGAATAATCATGCAGATTACAATGTTTATTACGCGTTTTGGCTTGATTCTTCAGATAATAATTATTTTATCAATAATTCTATAAGTGATTTCAGATGGTCCGGGGTTTATTTTTCAACTTCCTCTTATAACTCTTTTGTCAACACAACTATTATAAAAACAACAGGGCTTATCAGCCCGGAAGATCTTATTCCTGCGTCTTATTATTTTTCAGGAGAGTCTTATTCACATTTTCAGAATTATATTGATACAACCAACAAAGTAGATGGCCTTCCTGTTATGTATTATGATGGAAATCAAAATCCTTGTCCCAATAATACTGTTTTGGATTTAGATTCAAATTATTCTTTAATTGGCTTTTTGGGTTGCACGAATGTTACCTTAATAGACACTGCAGCAATAGATGGGATATGGTTGTCCTATACATCCAATTCTAATTTTACAAATTTAAATTCTAGCTATTCTGATTTTGGGTTTAGATTATATGCTTCATCAAATAATTCATTCATGAATAATTTAGTTAGAAATAATACTGAAGGATTTATGCTATATGGTTTTTCTTATAATAACACATTCATAAATAATATCATTGAAAGATCGATGGATGGTTTTTTTGTAAGGGCTTATTGTGAGAATAACTCTTTTATTAATAACACACTCACAAATAATATACAAGGTGTTACCTTATATGAAGCGGAGAATAATTATTTTAAAAATAACACTATTGTTGAAAATGTAGGGGGATTTTTTGAAATAAAAGTCAGTGTCGGATTTAATTTTATATTATCTTCGAATAATACTTTGGAGAATAATCATATTTTGTTATCAGGCATCCTTGGAGATGGAATCACTTTTGATATGGGTTCAAATAATAATTTGGTTGAAGGCAATAATATAAAAACAAATGGTTCCAGTTCTAATGGAGTATATTTTTTTAATTATGGGGAGAATCCCACCAACAACCTAATCAAAGACACATCACTTGAGGCATCAAATTGGAAAGATATTAATAGCGAAGGTACCGGAATGAATAATTTCACAAACTGCACTTTCAACAAGTCAAGAGTTTCTATAACTAATGGCTCAATAAATGTTTTCTGGTATGCTGATGTTTATGTGAATGATACTGAGGGAAATGATGTTGAAGGAGCAAATATAACTGTAGAAAACAGTTCAGGAGGATTAGTTAATTATTCTTTGACAGATGAATCTGGAAATGCAGAAAGGTTCATTTTAAGAGAGTATTGGCAGAATTCTACTGATAAGTATTTTGATGGAAATTATACTATAAATGCAAGTAAGACAAATTATTCTAATGATTCTAAGGCAATAAATTTGACTGAAAGTGAGGAAATTGTTTTTACTTTAGAAAACTTAAATCCTGAAGAATCTCCTCATTATTATGGCGGCGGAGGTTCAATTGTCTCAGAATGGGTTAAGGAAATAAAGGTAAATGATTCCAGCTTGAATATTGGACAAACACTGAAAGATTTGAAGAAAGATTATAGGGTTACATTCAATGTTACAGGGATGGGGCATAATCTTGATGTTAAGAACATTACAGGAAGAAATATTACTTTTGTGATTGCATCAACTCCTCAGACCGCGACATTATCAATTGGCGAGACAAGGAAGTTTAATTTAGACGGAGATAGCTATTATGATTTGTCTGTTACTTTGAATTCAATTGTCAATGGAAATGCAGAGATTTATCTAAAAACAATTTCAGAACAGATAAATCCGGCCAGCCAGAATCAAAATCCAGATACTGGGGGCATTCCAGTTGTTCAGACTGGAGACCAGAATCTACAAATTCAAGAACCAAAGAAAGAAGAACATATTTTCTGGTGGGTGATTTTGATAGGTGCTTTAGTAGGGTTATTCATATTCTTTGCTTTATATAGGAGAAATGGATAAGAATTCCAAGAAACCCGATTTTCTTTTTTTGTCCAAATTCTCTTTAAAAATTTATACGAGCCCGATGGGATTTGAACCCACGACACCTAGCTATCTTTTAAAAGGTAGTAAATTAGTTTTCTCTACCTTCCTAGAGTCTCTCTTTTTCTAAAAGAGAAACTGTAGGCTTAAAAGGCTAGTGCTCTAACCAGGCTGAGCTACGGGCTCATACGAAAAATAGTGCAAATGTAAATTTATAAAGGTTCGTGTTAGAAGAGCTCTGTTGAAAATCTATATGTATTCAATTTATCCTATTAAACCCAGTAGTTCTCATTTTTTAGAACCTTAAATCTGGCAAAGTAAAAAGTCAGATACACAACTTAGTGAGAAAGATTTTTATACACAAACTTGTCAACTTGCTTCTTTGCTAATTCGCGCTTCTTCTGATGTTCTTTCAAAAAGGCATTTATTTTTTCAATTAAATATGCTTTTAATTCACCTGAAAGAAGTTTGCCTGATTTGTAATCATCATGAAGCTCTTGAAGTTTTTTGTCATCTGGTTCAAAGAAATAACATAGCCATTGATAAGAAACATCAATGTCTGGATTTCCTCCTTTTTTTCTGTGTTCTTCTATTGTAGCTTGACCGCCAGAAAAAGCATATTTGTTTATTTTTCTCTTGACTTCTTCAGGGGAATCTGTTGTCCAGATTGTTGAATCTGGGTCAGAAGTTGACATTTTTCCTCCATATGTTTTCAAGCCTGACAAGAACTTAGCATGCATGATTGATGGCTTGTAAAATCCAAGTTTAGGCAAGATATCTCTAGTAATTCTAAAATGGGGGTCTTGGTCAACTCCTAAAGGAATTAAACAAGGAATGTTTTTCTTGGCTAGGACAGAAGGAAGGAAAGCAGGGACAGTCTGCATGCTAGTATAAAAAATGCTTCCTATATTTGTCTCATTAGTGAAGCCAAAAACAGCTTTGACTGTTGAGAAATTGATTTTCTTTGCAATTTTAATTGCTTCTGGGTAAAGTATCCCAGCATGTTTTGTGTCAATCAGGAAATGTGTTTTTTTTGGATCAAATCCTAAGGCAATCACATCAAGCATGTTTTCATATGTGTATTTCTGAACTTCTTCGTAACTAAGGTCTTGTTTGAACATGAATTTTTCATCATCTGGGAATTGGAACCAGAGCTCTACGCCGAACTTGTCTTGTAGCCATTTTGTAAAAATCCATGGAACTAAATGTCCTATGTGCGTCTTGCCTGAAACTCCTCTTCCTGTATAAAGAAAGAATTTGTTCCCCTTTTCATATTCATCCAAAAGCCATGATAAGTCCCTATGTGCGAAAAAAACTCCTCTTCTCAGCATGAAATGAATTTCTTTAGAATGTTTCTTTATCCTTTCAATAATCTGCTGATTCAAAGGATTTAAACCAAATTCTTTCATCAACCTATTATAATCTTCTTCTTCAAGACTCCCTTCAACTTCATAAGGAGTGACTTTAGCTTCTTTTTTCATTTAATAAGCAAGCAACAAACATTTATAAACTTTTTTCGATAAATTACCTTATATAAAAGAGCAAAATGAAACACACTTGGAAATTAACTTTGATTTTAGTTGCAGCTTTTATGATTTCTCAGCTAATTGGCTTGGGGGTCATAAGTTCATATGACTATTATTTTGGTACAACGCATCAGAAAATTGTCAATGAATCAATTGCAAATAACATAACATTGCCTCCGCAAGCTAATGTTAGTGTAATGGAGTTTGCGCCGCCGCCTGTTGAAACAAAAAATCCTATTGATATGGTTAAAATCATTATTAATGTTCTTGTTGGAATTGTATTCGGGATTCTTTTGTTTTTGATTCTTTCAAAATTTGGGGTGATTACTGTTTTGAAAGGATGGTTTGCTTTAGTTATATTCATGTGCCTTTCAATTGCATTTGCCTTAGTATTATATCCATTATTAGGTTATAGTTTAATCAGTGTGTTTAGTTGGAAAATCTCTTTTGCAGAGATTATTGCTGTTCCTCTTGCTTTCATAATCACTTATGTCAAGCTTTTCAGAAGAAACATGCTTATCCATAATCTTAGCGAGTTATTTGTCTATCCTGGATTTTCAATTGTATTGTTGCCTATTTTGAATGTAACAACAGCTGCTGCATTGATGCTTGCAATCTCAATCTATGATATTGTTGCTGTCTGGAGGTCAAATTATATGTTTAATCTTGCGAATTTCCAAGTCAAACATCTCAAAGTTTTTGCAGGATTTTTTGTGCCTTATATAAGGAAAGAAGACAGGGCAAAAGTCAAATTAGCAAAAGCAATGGTAAAGACAAACAAGAAATTAGCAAATTCAAAATTAAAGAAAATCAACATCAAGGTTGCTGCATTAGGCGGCGGGGATGTTGCTATTCCAATGCTGTTCTTAGGAGCAATTTTCTTAGCTTGGGGATTATGGGCTTATTTTATTGTTCTTGCGTTTACAATCTTGGCTTTGTTTTATTTATTAATCAAATCTGAAAAAGACAAGGCTTATCCTGCAATGCCTTTCATTTCTGTCGGGGCTTTGATTGGAATCTTTGTTGTGCTTTTCATAAAAGTCATTTTTGGGGTTTAAAGTGCAATTAAGTCTATAAGTTAAAAATACGATTTAAAGCGTTAGCACAGTAGTCGGTCATTTAGAATTATGCTAAAATATATTAAGGATTACTAATATATAATCGCAATTGTCAAGAATTTTATCTGTTCAAAGCGAATTTTGCCGTCATTTGTTGGGGAATTGTCTCCTTTTGTTATACAAAACCAGCCTTGGTTGTCTTCTCCTATTTTGACTACTCTGTGAACCACAAGAGAATCACCATCTTCAAATGCAATTATGTCCCCAACATGAATTTGTTCTATACTTGAGACTGGAATTTCTATCCCATTAGCACTTGAATCTAATAAAGGATCCATACTTTTTGTTGCAGCATATCTTGAGACAGAGGGATTATCAACATAAATGACTATTCTATCTGAGTACACTCGTATGTTTTGTTCTTGCACAAAATCAGAAGGGCTTTGCTTGTCGAATACAGTTGCGCCTATTTCTGTGAGTTTTGTCAGAGGCATTTCTTTTCCAGTGTAATCCAAAAAAATTATGAAAATCAAAAGCAGAACTAAGACTATTAGGATAACTGAGAATATAACATCAGCTTTTTGCCATATCTGTGGTTTTTTTGTGTCCATTTGGATGAATCACACTCTTACCACACTCTATTTTCATCACTCTATTTTGACAACATTTTTGAGTTTATAAAGATTTCTGGTTTATGAAATTCTCGGAAATTGAGAATAGAGAAAGGCTTAAAAAACAACATTTCTTTTGATTATCAACCCCATGTAGCTCAGTGGCTAGAGCACCTGGCTGTAGACCTATACTTAAAAGTACGGAGAATCAGCGAGTGTTCATAATCTGAACTTCGCCGGCAAAACCCGGGGGATCGGCGGTTCAAGTCCGCCCATGGGGATTTCTATTCTCCTTAATCAAAAACTTTATAAATAAAGAATCAATATTGTAAAGATGAAAAATTTATTGGGAATAGGTGTTGAAAAAAAGCCCTTGGAAGAAAAGGTAGGACACTTTACAGTTGAAGAGATGAGTGGTATTTGTTCGAGATATGGTGTTGATCTATATAAACAGAACCTTAAACTTTTAGGACTTAAAGAAGATTCTTTAGCTATGGGTTCTATAACAAGGTACTTTGATTATTTTAAAGTTGAACAAATAGGAAAAAACCGAGTGAAATTGACTTTAAGATATTATTGCACAGAAGGAAACAGTAGCGAAAGAACAGTAGGAGATATTCATACAGGGAACGATCACTCTAAAAAGTTTAGTGTTAGGGGAAAACTTCCTTCAGAATAATTTATAAACTTCTTGGTCTTATGAGATTATAAAAAATGGACCCTTATATAAAAACTCTCATACTTAATTATAAAAGAGCCTTGCATGAAAAAGATTCTAAAGTAAAAGTGGAGGTAACTCCTGAAGAAAGACGTTTGTATGGCAAAATTGATGGAGAGGTTTTGCAAGAAAGACTAAGAAAACAAAATCCCGGTTCATTAATTTTGCCTGAAAGCCTGAATACAGATAAGGCGCTTGTTGTTTATGGTGATGATAGGGGCGCGAATGTCATTTCATTAGAAGTCTTAGGTTATAATATTGAAGGTGAGAAAAAAAGTGCACATTATGTTCAGGGATTATCAATTGATGGAAATGAAAGAAGGGAACTTGAAAAAAAACATAATACCCTAGTTGATGAATTTGCAAAGAAATTTGAACAAAGGCTGAAGATTATGGCTGATAAGAGGCCGCCTAAAAAGGCAAGTTCAAAACAAGAAAGTTCTTCTGAAACAAGGGCTTATGCCAATGCAAGCTGAAAACTAATCATAAGGAGATAAAATGCATAAATATACAAGAGCGTTGATTAAAGATTTTAGAAAGACTGCACATAGTGATCATCCAGAGTTGACTGAAAGAGAAAAAACAAGATATGGGCAAGTTGATGGAGAAGTAATGGAGAAGAGATTCAAGGACCTTATGCCCGAGCCAGTAACAATAAGAGGCATAAACACAGATGATGATAAAATTATTTATACTGACGAATCTGGTAAACCCCACACAGAAAGAATTGAGGTAACTGGGTTTTATCTTGTTGGGGAAAAGCAAGGCGAGCATTATGTCAGGGGCGAATCAATACCAGGAAGACAAAGAAGAGAAAGAGAAGCAAAAGAGCATGCTTATACTTGAGGATAAATCTTTTATAGAAACCTTTATAAACCGAAACTAATTCAATTTAAAATAAATGAGGCTATTCTAAGATGGATAATATAAGTAATGAAGCTGAAAAAAAAATGTTGAAGACAGGCACTACTACTATTGGTATTGTCTGCAAAGACGGAGTCATATTAGCTACTGATAAGAAGATGACTTATGGCGGCGGCGGAGTTTTATTTATCGGACACAAAAAAGCTGACAAGGTTTTCTTGATTTCAGACAAAGCAGCTGTCACAACAGCTGGAAATGTTTCTGACATCCAATATACTTTAAAATTAACAAAAGCAGAACTAAAGATAAAAAAATTAAGGACAAAGATGGAGCCAAGCATAAAAGAGATTGCAAACCTTTATGGAATGATGGCTTACGAGAACCTGAGAAAATTCAGTCCTGTCATGGCCATAACTGCATTTTTGGTTGCAGGAACTGATGAAAAAGGATTCTGGCTTTATCAGGTTGACCCTGATGGATCTGTAGTACAACATGAGAATTATGTTGCAGACGGCTCAGGGATGATTGTAGCTTATGGTGTTTTGGAAGATTCTTGGAAAGAGAATTTATCAGTAGAAGATGGAATTAAGCTTGCTGTAAGAACAGTTACAGCATCAATGGCAAGAGACACTGGCTCTGGCGAGGGAATAGATGTTGTTGTTATTGACAAGAACGGAGCAAGAAAAGTTCTTCAGGAAGAAGTCAAGCATGTTTTAGTTCCTAGAAAGGGTTGATTATATGAGGATAAATTTTGAATAGAGGTATTTTTAGAAAATTACGCGAGGTTGGTTTAAGGCAAGAAGCGATTAGCTAAATTAAACTTGTGCAGAGCACATCTACAAGTGGTTGAAATACTTAGATTTTTTCAAGATAAAAAACAAGAAAAACACAGACTATACACATATCGACGTAAAAAAGATTTGGCTTCTGTGAAAGCCATCTATAAATCTTATAATATAAACCAATAATAACAAAATATCGTGACATTAACATAACGACGTAAAGACATACAAACAGAAACATGGGAGACATTTTAAAGACAATTTTAAGCAACTTACCTGAAAAGGTAATTGACAATGCGAATTTTGAAGGTGCAAATATAGTAGTTTATACCTCTGATAAGAAGTTCTTTGTAGAAGGAGAACAGCAGATTAGGGATGTTGTAAACAAAATAAAGAAGAGAGTTGAATTAAGGGCTTCTGAATCAATTTTAATGGACAAGGAAGCTACTGAAAAATTTATTCGAGAAACTGTACCAAAAGAAGCTGATATTCAGGACATCTTGTTTGATGAGGAACGAGGAATTGTTGCTCTTGAAGTCAAACGTCCTGGAATTGCAATTGGACATGGAGGAGAAATCTTAAGGACAATAAAGGAAAAAACCTTCTGGATTCCACAAACTTCAAGAACACCTGCTATCCAAAGCAAGATTACAGATGCTATTAGACACACTTTGTTTGTAAAAGAAGCTTATAGAAAAAAATTCCTAAACACAATAGGAAAAAGAATCTACAAAGAATGGAGTCCTGAGAAAAAAGAAGAATGGGTCAGGGTCTCGGTTTTAGGAGCAGGAAGACAAGTTGGAAGAAGCTGTTTTTTAATACAGACTCCTGAATCAAGAATATTATTAGACTGTGGAGTTGATATTGCTGCTCAGAATTCTGACAAGTTTCCTTACTTAAATGCACCTGAAGTTGATATTAACAGAATAGATGCTGTAATCCTAAGCCATGCACATCTGGATCACTCTGGATTCTTGCCTTATCTGTACAAGTTAGGATACAGAGGGCCTTGCTATATGACTGCTCCTACAAGGGATATTGCAGCTTTGTTAGCATTGGATTTTATTGGAGTTGCTTACAAAAAAGCATCTGCACCATTATTCGGGGCAGCTGATGTTAAGATGATGGTCAAGCATTCAATTGACTTGAATTATAATGAAGTCACTGATATTACACCTGATGTTAGGCTCACTTTGTACAATGCAGGACATGCTTTGGGAAGCTCAATGATACATCTGAATATAGGAAATGGTTTGCATAATCTGCTTTACACAGCTGATTTCAAGTTCATAAAACAGAGAGCACTTGATCCTGCAATGTTTAGATTCCCAAGATTAGAGACATTGATTATAGAAAGTACATATGGTGGAAAGGAAAATGTGCTTCCAACAAGGGCGCAAGCTGAAGAGGAATTTATATCAGCTGTCAAAAAAACAATTGAAGACAAGGGAAAAGTTCTAGTTCCTGTTTTAGGAGTAGGAAGAGCACAGGAGATGATGCTGATTGTTGAGAATGCTGTCAGAGAAGGTTTGATTCCAAATGTTCCAATTTATGTTGATGGAATGGTTTGGGATATTACTGCAATCCATACAGCTTATCCTGAATTCTTGTCTTCAAACTTAAGGACAAGAGTTTTCCAGGATGAGAACCCATTTGACCCTGAATTATTCAAAAGAGTAGGAAGCCCTGAAGAAAGAAAAAAAGTACTTGAAGGAGGTCCTTGTATTATTTTAGCAACATCTGGAATGTTAGTTGGAGGAGCTTCTATGGAATATTTCAAGTCATTAGCTGACAGCAAGAGAAACGCAATAATTTTTGTTTCATATCTTGGGCCAGGGTCTTTAGGAAGAGCAGTACAGGAAGGATTGAAAGAATTCAAGCCAGAAGACTCTAATAAAAATATCCCGATTAACTTGCAGATATACAAGATGGATGGATTGACAGGACATGCTGGAAGAAACGAATTAATCAACTTCGTTAATAACGTGACGCCGATTCCAAGGAGAATTATAGTCAATCACGGCGAACAGTCAAAATGTTTGGATTTGGCTTCAACAATTTACAAGTTGAATAAGATTGAGACGATTGTTCCAAGGAATTTGGAAGCGATTAGGATTAGATAATCTCCCTGTTATTAGGTAGATTATTTTTTGTCTTTAAGATATTCTAGAAAAGATAATTAAAATTGATATATAGATGTTTTTTATTACAATAATACTTATAAAGATAGGAGAAATAAGCATCTATGGCACATGGATGCGTTCATAGGAATACTTACGAGGAAAACCAGGCAGACCAAGCAAGATTGCCTTGGCATGTAATGATTGAGAGTCTAAGAAAAGTAGGGATATCTCAGAACGAGTTTAAAGATTATGATGCTATGGTTCATGATCGTAGAGTAATGTCTTTGTTAAGTCACAGGCATCTTGGATTTGACATGGCAAATCAATTACAACAACCTCAACCTGATTTTGATGGCAAAGGGTTATTGGGTTTTGTTGCTTATGGCTTCAAGTTAAAAGAAAAAGATTATCTCCCTGGTGTTAAAATACATTATTTAGGATACAAATGTAATGCTTGCAATGTTTTAAGTTTAGATTCTCCATTAATTCAGACTATAACAGGAAGAGATGACCCAATTGAATTGTCTCTTCATGGAGGAAGAACATATCCTGGGGAGGGAATAATCTATTCTTGCGGAAATTGTAACAGAGACATGCTTGTGAAAATCGTGAAAGACCCTATTATAAGGAAGAGAGACCCATAATTCTTTTGTTATATTTATAGTTCTATAAGTGGTTGAAAGATAATTTAGTTCAAGATTTATTATCTTTCAGATGACTTCCAAACATCCACAAGGGTGTTTTGTCAAAAACTTTTTTTGCTTCTGATTCAAGAACATAAGGGACTATTTCAATTTCTTTTGAAAAAAATTTGTCAAAATCAGAAAGTTCTTTGTCTTCAAGAATTTTCCATTTTGAAAAACCACCCATGTAAGGAGAAGCCATAGCAAAAACAACTTTTTTTATTTTATATTCCCGAAGCATGAAAGAACACATTGGGCAAGGCTCGCAGTTTGTGTAGAGAGTGCAATCAGAAAGATTGTTTGTTTTAAGAACATCTGTTGCTTTGTTTAATGCAAGGATTTCAGCATGATGATTTATTCTTCTTTCTCTGTCATTTGAAGCTTCTGCAATGATTTTCCCGTCTTTTGTTACAACAGAGCCGAATGGTGCATCTCCTTTGTCAACAGCTTCCTGAGAAAGATCTATGCATCTTTTCATGAATAACTTATCTTCTTCTGTTGGTTCCATCTTTTATTCTTTTAAGGCATCAGTCTTTCTGTATCCCTTGGAAATAAAACAGCTTCTCTGATGTTTTCTATATTCAAGATAAACTGAACTAATCGATCACAGCCCATTCCAAAACCACCGTGGGAAGGAACGCCATATTTGAATGGTTCTGTGTAATATTCAAAGTCTTTTAAATTCAATTTTTGGTCTTTAATCTGCTTGATAAGAATTTCGTATCTATGTTCTCTTTGCCCGCCTGAAGAGATTTCGTTTCCTTTGAATTCTAAGTCGCCATATCTTGCTTCATCACCGTCTTGCATACAATAGAATTTAACGTCTTTTACAGGCATTTTGGTTATAAAATAAAATTCTGTCTTGTATTTTTGTTTTATAATCTCGCCTAACTTGACTTCTTCTTCTTGTCCTATTTCTTTTGACTTTATCCCTGCTTTTTCCAAGAGTTTTAGACCTTCAGAATACTTGATTCTTGGAAAAGGAATTTTTGGAATTTCTATATTCACATTCAAGAGTCTCAATTCTCGTTCGCATGTTTTCCTAACATGTTCAAGAATAAAGACTAAGAGCCTTTCTTGAAGTTTGTAGATATCATCTTCATCCTTGATGAATGACATTTCAACATCAATGTGGGTAAATTCAGTAATATGTCTTGTTGTGTGTGATTTTTCAGCTCTGAATGTAGGGCCAATTTCATAGACTTTGTCAAAACCAGCTATGTTAAGCATTTGCTTGTAAAGCTGTTGTGACTGGCTCAAGTATGCTCTTTTTCCAAAATAATCAAATTTGAACATTGTTGCTCCACCTTCTGCTCCCATACCTACTATTTTTGGAGTTTGCATTTCAATGAATCCTTCTTTGTAAAAAAAATCTCTTAATGCTTTGTTTACTTCTGCTCTTACTTTGAAAATAGCTAGATTCCTTGGTTTCCTTAGATCCAAGAATCTATAATCTAATCTTTTTGGAAGTGCTGTTGTAATTCCTTTTTCAAGGACTTGAATAGGAGGCTCTTGCGCTTTTGAAATTATCTCAAGATCTTTAACTTCTATTTCAATTTCATTTCTTGAGACTTCAGGGCTTTTAACTTGAGCTGGCTTTGCTTCTCCTTGAATTGAGATGACAGATTCAATTGAGAGTTCAGAGAATTTCTTCATTAATTTTTCATCTTTTATAATACATTGAACTATTCCAGAAACGTCTCTTAATAACAAGAATTTTATTTTTGCTAAGTCTCTGATTTCATGAATCCAACCTTCTAAAAATACTTGTCCCTTTTTTATGTCTTTTATATATACTCGTTCCATGAATATCCTAAAAATCAAGCATTTTTAACTTTATCTATGCTAGAAAAAGATTGTTTATCTTTTCTTTTTTTCAATTCAATGAATGCTTCTTTTGCTTGCCCTTTTAGAAAAACCCTAATTTCCTTGCCAAAAATTGTCATTCAATTAAACCTCCAATGCCAATAATCTTCTTTTTTTTGTCCAGTGCTTCAAACTTCATGCCATTTGGATGAAATTTCAAGAATACTCTGGGTTTCCAGATTATTTTTGTTTTCTTCTCATCAAGTTCTGAGAATATTGCCTTATCAGTCATGTGGCCTTTTCCTGTCAAAGCTAAGCTGCCGTAGAGAGTTACTTGATAAGAATCTGCTTCAGGATATTTTAATTTAAATTTTGCTGATGCTCTTTTAGGGCCCATTGTGTGGCTGCTGCTTGGCCCCATGCCTATCCTGTATACGTTTTTTATAGACTCCATTTTTCTCAAGAGATTTTTGGTTTAAATAGTTTATTTCTTAGCGTTTTTCCAATCAAGTTCAAAAAGCTCTTTTTCAAAATCAACCATTGCTTGATTCTGAAGGACAACACCCTTGATGTCATCCTTTCCCCCAACAACCATAGCTAATTTGTCTCCATAGATGTATCTTGCAACATTATGTTTGGCTAATTCATCCATGAACCGCATTTCTCTTAATTCTTTTTTATTATCTTTTTTAAATCCCAGGGTTTCTTTGTTTTTTTCCATAATCAATCTTGATTTTATCTTAAGTTTTGCCTTTCTTTTGCTGAACCCTGGGAAGTAATATTTAAGTGTATTGTAAAAACCCATAGAAGCATAACCATTAATTTCTTTTCCTGTCTTTAACATGTCTTCCATAATTGTTTTCAATCCATCAATGCCCTCGTAAACCTGGGCAGTGGGTTTTTCTGTAATACTTTCTTTCATTTTATTTAGATCGGGAAGCACAGACTCTATTGCTTTTTTCTTTTCATCAAGCAAATACAGAATCTTGTTGGGAGTAACTGCCTCAAAATATTTAACGCCCGATTTAATAAAATAGGAAATTAACCCCTGATCTATTAATGACTTCAAAACATCATAAGTTGTTGTCCTGATAACATTTGCTCTATCTGCGATAGTGTTTGCAGTGCTGCTTCCTAATCTTAGATTTGCTAAATAGACTTTAGTTTCTTTTTCAGTCAAGCCTATTTTTTTCAAGGCTGTTTCGTATTCCATAACTTTATAATAAATTGATGTATTTAAACATATCTTTTTGTTGTCTATTTTCGTCAACATAATTTTAAATAGTTTTTTTCATATTGTTATTTACAAATAATGAAAAAACATTATGGAGAGAAAGAAAATGACAACACAAATACAAGATAAAAATTTCCTAATAGGGGCGATAGTTTCATTATCAATCCTATTTGGGGGCATTGCATATATGGGTGCGTGTTCTAGCCCAGCTACACACACACGTTCAAAAACTGAAACCGTAGATACGATAGTTAAACAAAGTGAAGATCAGCGCAATGTGGTTCTAAAAACTACACTTGAAGAAATTGCTGCAAGAAGAGATTTTTATCATGGAAAACGAGTAATGATTGAGGGGATTCCAGTTTCAGTCAATCATCCATCTACATCTGGAAGATCTTATGTTGTTGGTTCTATCATTTTACAACATGGAGACGAAAGAATATTATGTTATCAAACGGGCGATCCGACCTGGACATGGAATGGCCCTATCTCGAGCGGGATGTATGATCTTGTAGAATCAGAAATGAAGGACGGAGACAGTGGAACAATTACTGTTGTTGGAACATATTGTAAGGAATATTATGGTCAAGAACACATACTCTCTTTGCAAAGTGTTAGTGCCGAGGGATATTTTTCAAAAGACCTAAATCTCAAGTACGTTGGCAAACAGGAGGTAACAAAATGACCATTGAACAATTTTTAGAAGGAAGAGACAGAAGAAAAGGATATCAATATGCTGAAGACGAGAAAGATGTAGCTGAAAGAGTAAGACAAACAGATCAATTTTCAGGATATGAATCTTATATTTCCGGATTAATCCTTGCTGAGGAAAAAGATGTTGGAGAACCACAGCCAACATATACTACAGCCGGAATTGAAGATGTTTTGATTGATCTGGAAAATGGGCTGGTCATAACTATATTAAAAAGTAGCACACAACAATGGTCAGTATTAAGCGAATTTGATATTGCTTTTGGACGTGAAGGACATCGTTCTGTATTTGGCGCTAGAAGAATATGTGTCTATGACACTAAAACTGGAGAACATACTGAAACACCATGGGAAAAAGGAGTTCCAGAACGTATCTCTGGGTTGAAAATCTTGAAAGATGGTAGTGAGATTGTAGTGTCGGGATCATATTATGGAGAACCAAAAGAATATGTAGTTCAACTTAAACAAAAAGAATCAGAACAAACAAGTTAAATTTAAATAATAATAAAAGATATGGACAAAATGGTAGAACAAGGAAAAAAGAAATTGTTAATTGTTGATGATGATACTGGAATATCTTCATCATATAAGAAGGCGTTAAGTTCAGATTATGAAGTTGAAACAGCTTCAACCTTACAAGAAGCTGATGCTTTGATTGATGGAAATAAATATGATGCTATCTTAAGTGATTTGCAATTGACTGAAAACGGAGAAGAGGGCTATAAAGTCATAAAACATGCAAGAGAAAGATTTGGCAAAAGTGTTCCTATTGTGTTGAACTCTGCAAGAGCTTCTGAAGAAATCACAAAAACTGCTCTGGAAAGCGGCGCTAACTTTGTTTTGAAGAAACCTGTGATGTTAAAGGAATTAAGAGAAAAATTAGCTAAAAAGTAAAATTATTATATCTTGGTCCTATAATTTTCAGATTCCAGTCTTTTTGTTTGTGCTCTGCCAATTATCCCTTTTCTTCCAAGTCTTCTTAATTTTTTTTCTGGAATGCCGGTTACAGTTGTTTCAGAAGGAACTAACTCTGCCCTTAATTTGTCTAGTTTATGTTGATAGACTCTGTTAACTGCCTGTTCTCCATTTGAAAAAGGAACCATCATGCTTCTTTGTTGATAACCCACATTTTCAAGTGCTTTTATCCTGTCTGGAGTTTGTGGTCCGATGTATCTATTTCCTTCTTCATCAATAAAGGTAATAACGCCGTTATTCATCCAATATTTACCAATTAGTTCAGACCTGTCTTCATGCCTCTTGCCTTCAAATACGTGTGCTTCACCATCTAAGGTTTTATAACTTATATTATCACAATTTAACCAAACCCCGCTAACATTTTGTTTTCCTATTCCCCTGTCTTTGGCTATAGACGCATATCGGTCCAACATCTCTTTTTCTCTTCCTTTAGCATTTATCTGATCGCTTCTGACTCTCATTCTTAGTAAATTCTTTTTAGCTCTTGTGTTTACAGGCAGTTCACCATTTGAAAATGGGACCCAGATTCCCCCTCTTTGGTAACCCGCATCTTCTAGTTCTTTAACACGATCTTGGGTTACAGAACCCACATATAATCTGCCTTGTTCATCAATAAAAGAAATGAGTCCATTATTTGTGCAATATTTTCCAACATTTTCAACTCTGTCTAGATCTTCATCACTTTTTGGGATTCTTGTTTTTTTCCCGTGGTCATAACAACTTAATCCATCTGCAAGAATCCATCTTGTTTTCTGCTTTTTTATGCGTTTTATTCCACGTTCATTAGCTACTCTCTCATATATTTCAGAGAGAGCTTCTTTTCTTACACCTTCTGTTTTCAAATCTTCTTCGTAAGTTGTTACTGCTTTTCCCATTTTTTATATTTTTAGTAGATATCCCCATTATTTAAATCTTTCCTTACGCCTCAACAAACTCTGTCTTAATTTGTCTAGTTTATGTTGATAGACTCTGTTAACTGCCTGTTCTCCATTTGAAAAAGGAACCATCATGCTTCTTTGTTGATAACCCACATTTTCAAGTGCTTTTATCCTGTCTGGAGTTTGTGGTCCGATGTATCTATTTCCTTCTTCATCAATAAAGGTAATAACGCCGTTATTCATCCAATATTTACCAATTAGTTCAGACCTGTCTTCATGCCTCTTGCCTTCAAATACGTGTGCTTCACCATCTAAGGTTTTATAACTTATATTATCACAATTTAACCAAACCCCGCTAACATTTTGTTTTCCTATTCCCCTGTCTTTGGCTATAGACGCATATCGGTCCAACATCTCTTTTTCTCTTCCTTTAGCATTTATCTGATCGCTTCTGACTCTCATTCTTAGTAAATTCTTTTTAGCTCTTGTGTTTACAGGCAGTTCACCATTTGAAAATGGGACCCAGATTCCCCCTCTTTGGTAACCCGCATCTTCTAGTTCTTTAACACGATCTTGGGTTACAGAACCCACATATAATCTGCCTTGTTCATCAATAAAAGAAATGAGTCCATTATTTGTGCAATATTTTCCAACATTTTCAACTCTGTCTAGATCTTCATCACTTTTTGGGATTCTTGTTTTTTTCCCGTGGTCATAACAACTTAATCCATCTGCAAGAATCCATCTTGTTTTCTGCTTTTTTATGCGTTTTATTCCACGTTCATTAGCTACTCTCTCATATATTTCAGAGAGAGCTTCTTTTCTTACACCTTCTGTTTTCAAATCTTCTTCGTAAGTTGTTACTGCTTTTCCCATTTTTTATATTCTTAGTAGATATCCCAATTATTTAAATCTTTCCTTACGCCTCAACAAACTCTGTCTTAATTTGTTTTAAGGAGATAATTGATTTTGTTTTTGTTATTCCTTTTTTTGAGAGGATTTTTGGTTTAAATAGTTTATTTCTTAGAAAGCATGCTTTCAACTTTTGCAATAAACTTCTTGACTTTGTCAAGATAATAATCAAGGTTTTCAGCTGAAAATTCGCTTAAAGCTCCTGTGTCTGATTTTTCTTCCAAGTCAACTATCTCCTTGTAGTTCCCTATAATTTCGTCACCAAGAATTTTCTGATAGTTTCTTTCAAGCTCTTCAGTTATCTTCTTTTTGTTGAGCATGAATTTGTTGTCAAACAAAAGGAGAATTTGCGCAGCTTCTGTTGCAGCATCTGAAAGCAAATGCAATGAGCTTAGTAACAATTGCCTGTTCTTGAATGAGTAAATTTCTGACCTTTCAATTAACTTCTCAGCTCTTTCTTCTTTTTTGTACATATGCTCGTTTCTTATTAATTTTGAAATTTCTAAAACAACATCTGCTTTGTCATAAATTACTAGAACCTTTTTCAATGAACTTATTATCCACGGTTCGCCATCAAGAACCAAGTGCCACCATTTTGAGAGCATTTTTATTGGCTGGAAATGGAATATCATTCCTTGTTTTTTAGCATCATCTTCTATTATCCCTGCTTCCATTTCAATTTGGTCAATGATTACAGGAGAAAATTTCAAAGAATCATTTATAATAATCATCACATCAATATCATTTGCCTTTCCTTTTGTGACTGCTGAACCATAAACATAGACTGCTTCAAGATATTTTCTGTATTTCAGCAATGGTTTCAGGTGTTTTCTTAAAATTTCAGGTGTAATATGCTTTTCCATTTTTATTTTCTTCTTGATTTAATCCATATTGATTTAAGTGCTGAAAATGTTAGTGTTGAAAGGAGAAAGGCGATTGTTGGGACTATTGCATTTAAAAAAGGTTTTGGGAGAATTGCAAAATAAAAGAATATTACCATAACTATGTAGGTCAATATTGTTATGATTATCTTTCTTGTCCAACTTGTTTCCCATGCTTTGTCTGTCTCAACTCTTTTATTTCTCTCTTGAATCTTTTTAATCTCTTGTTCAATTTGTTTGTTATTCATTTTGTATGTTGTTAATTTGATTTTTTATTTTTCTTTGGTTTATTTTCAGGCCTTTATGTGGATATAACACTTATAGATGTGCTCTGCACAAGTTCGATTCTGCGCCCTTGGCTTTTCAGTATATTCTCCATTTTATTTTAGTTTTTTTACAGCTTCTCTGAATCTCTCGGCTTTCTTTGAAAGCTCATCGAGCTTTCTTCCTGCTGGAAGCTGGATTTTTTTGTGCTCATATGCTTTGTATAATCTGATAATTTCTTCTGCATCATTTATCTGTGATTTTTCCAAACCTCTTCCAAGCATGTACTCTCTTAAAACATTTGGAATGAGCCTTGGAACTAGGACAACATGGTTTCTCAAAATTAAGGCAGTCTGGCTTGCTTCTATTGTTGAAATGTAAATATTATCAAAAACCTGGACTTTGATTTTATCTATTTCTTTCAAGTGTTCTTTTATGACTAAGAATTTTCTTAGAATGCCTTCTTTAGTTCCTATCATCAAGCCTTTCTCAATATTGATTTTTAAAGAATGAAGAAGTTTTAAAGGATCATAGAGTGGCTTGCCATCTCGAACTGATATTAAAATTCGCGTGTTATGATGGATTATTTCCTTAACAAGATCCTCTGTTGTTCCTACTCTGATTTTTTCTTCAGGCAATCCGAATTTTTTAGAATATTTTTTTGTTAGTTCAGTTATATGGTTTGTGAGGCAAAGAATGTAGACCATCTCATTATGAAGCCAAGCTGCCCTAATCAATTTCTTTTCAGGCTCGTCAAATTTGATTCTTATAGAAATCTTCTTGTCTTTATTTTTTCTTGTTTTTCTCATTTTATGTTCTTCTAGTCTGAATGGCTAAACTTTTGTTTAATGTTTATAAGTTGTAATTTGAGTTTGGTTTGTAGGTTCGGTGCATCAAAACTCATGCACAACGTTGCGAACCTAATTATCAGTTATTACACCTTTACTGACATTATTCTTGCTAAGTGAGCGGGTCTCTAGATTATTGCCTTGATGTGTCTTATTAACAAAACAACCAAGACCAAAATCGTTACTAGGATTGCTGCGAAATACTGGCCTGCTCCGACTGCAAAGCCTATTGCTGTCAAAACCCAGACTGTTACTGCGCTCGTAAGTCCATGCAAAGCAATTGGGTTGCTTGGCTGTCTCCAGATTATTGCTGCTCCAATAAACCCGACACCTGTTGCTAATCCTTGGGCGATTCTTCCAAGATTATCTCCAGGAATAAAACTTACTGCCCCTATTGTGAACAAACAGGCTCCAGTACATACAAGCATTGATGTTCTTGAACCCAATCCATAGTTCTGCGCTCTTCTTTCCAAACCAATAAATAATCCCAGCAAAATTGCAAGCGCGATTTTTGTCAATATCTCGATTTCTGGCTCTCCAAAACTAAATTGTATCATCTTTGCCTCTTTTTTATTTGATTATGCTGGTTGTGATGCTAAATCTCCTAGTGTTGATGTTGTTAATTTCTCTAATCCTTTGATTTTCAACTTCTTAGCTGAATGTCCAATTCCTGTTAATCCTGATATAACATGCTTGCCTGATTTTGTCTTTATCCCATACATTGCTTGAGAAATGAAATAAGTTATTCCTAGTGCAGCTCCAACTTCTGGTTTGGTCTTTGAAGAAATTGCTGCAGCATATTTCAATAATTCATTCACTTTTTTATGAATATCAGGAGGAAGTTTCCATAATGTATATCCTGCAGGCCCCAATGTGGCTGAAGCAACAAAATCCTTTACTGTCTTTGGCCGATATCTCTCTATTATATGAGTGTACTTGTCTAGAATTGTCTTTACTTTATCAACAAGATATTTTTGTCTTTCTTTTTCAGGCATGTAAAGAGAAACTTCTTTGATAGAATCTAAATCATACTCCTCTGATTTGATTTCTTTGACTCTTTTCACCATCTTTTTATGAAAAGTTTAAGAGAAATTATTATTTAAATCTGTCTATACCTAACCATGTCTCTAAGTTAACATAAACTTGCACAAGACAATGTTGTGCTGATTAATCAGCAGTCTTGCAAGACGTAATATCAGTTAATTATTTATAGAACTAAGAAAAGCCTAGCTATAATTGAATCTGCGCTTCGCTTTTTATTTGATGGAATAGAAATCTTGGGACTAGGTTAACATCAGGCTGCTTGATGATATTCTCCCTCTTGTTCTTGACCTTGTTGTTCTTGTTGTTTTTGAAGTTGTATCAAAGCTTTTCTAGCTCCGATTTCTTCGTATTTTCTAGCTACATCAGTTTCTTGGAGTTCAATATCTAATATCTGGTTGACTATTGAAGCTGCACCAATTGTTTGTTTATTTTCTATTGCATAATGCGCCATTTCTCTTGCTTTTTTGAAATTCTTTGTTAGTAAGTATGTTGTTCCTGCTTTTCCATAATCTCCTCGTTTCTCAAGTTTTTTTGCATATGCTTCTGCTTTTTTTGCATTGCCTAACATAGCTAAAAGTTTGGTTGCATCTGTTATTTGGCCACGATCATCTAACTGATCAACTGCTCTGTCAGAAAGTTTTTCAGCTTTTGCTTTGTAGGCTTCAGCTTGATTCATGTATTTTGTGTCTTGGGTATCATTTGCTAGTTGGTAAAGAATTTCAGCTGCTTTCAAGTAAGTATTTAATGAATTGTAAGGGTCGCTTCTTTGACTTTTTTCTGCATATTTTTCAAGTTTTTTAACTGCATATAAATCTGATTTGATTTTTGATTTCAAATCTTGTTCTGCTTTTTTATCGTATTTCTCACCTTTTTTGCTGTCTGCCATGATTCTCAAGATAAAAGCAGTTTATATATTTAGCTGTTTTTCAGTCTATAGTGCCGATCATATTATGTTTTAGGGTTATTCATACAAAAATCTCATTTGTTTTTCACGATAAAGAAAGTTTGAAGATGAAGACAATTGGATAGGTCTAATAACTTATAGACGTCAGTATGTATAAATAAATCAATATGCTATTTTATCCTAATAATCTTTAAAAACCAAGAAAATTATAATGTCTTTTAGGTGAAAGATGGCAAAAAAAGCTGGAAAATCAGTTGTCGGAATAGGTGTTCAGTTTGGAGATGAGGGCAAAGTAAAGATTTAAATAATTTGAACATTATTTATTTGATATGAAAACCTTTGTTAAAAAGAGATTAGGTGATTTAAGAAAAGAAGTTTTAAAAGCTATAGATAAAGAAAAAAGTAGAGCAAGAGAAAGTCCACATTTCAGCATGAAAGATTTAGTCGCTGTAAGAGCAGTTCAAGGTGGTAATACTAATCTCCAAGGAAGCAGGATGTATGGTTCTCCTATTAGGCCTACAATACATTTTTCCTTGAATCATTATGTTACAAGCCATTCGGAGGGAAATTGGGAGGATTCTGGAGAAGTTTTTATTACGCCATTTAAGGATTTAGTTGATAAAAACAGTACGACTTTTTTTGGAGGAAGCCCACATGATGTTTTTTTTGTTGGACATGTTGATTTGCCTAATAATACAGTCAGAATAAAACGAAATAAGGGCGAATCCTATGAAAGATTTAAAGAAAGAATTGAATCAAAGATAAAAGAATTAGGATTTGAAATAATACCTACAGGAATTAGAACTGAATTAGGGGAAAAAAGATACTCTGCTATGAGAAGCCAAGGCCATCGTATTCAAGAACATTTTGACACTCCTTTTTCAAAAATAGAAACTGAGGCTGATTTTTCACGTGCTGGAGGAGAATTCGAAGAACCCTTGAGAGAGAACTATATTGTTGAAGTTTGCAAAAGGAAGGGCATTGATCCTTATGAGTTTTACAAAAGGCATAAAAGAACATGGCTTCCAAGATTAAGCCGATTTTACAATTTCTTAAGAGAAAAAAAGGTTAAATTTGAAACTTTTAATCAATGGTTTGCAAGGCAGAAATATTTAAAAACCTGATTTGTTTTAATAATTATGCCAAAAAGAGGAATGAGCAAAGAGGACATCTACGCGAGATTAGATAAAAATATAAAGACCCAAGAAGGAAAGCTAAATTATCTGAATACTTTGGCAAAGCATATTGGTAAAACAGATCCTTTGACTCAACAATCTTTTTTTGAAGTTACTGCAGAAGTTTCTGAGGAAATGGGAAGCAAAGGTAAAA
>Ga0233423_10000087_pt1 | contig 55041 bp, 43 predicted proteins | sample Watercolumn_Mata_FD_180713 | JGI IMG/M metagenome (GOLD analysis project Ga0233423, IMG submission 180713) | Freshwater microbial communities from Lake Matano, South Sulawesi, Indonesia - Watercolumn_Matano_2014_112_MG | ecosystem: Environmental > Aquatic > Freshwater > Lake | place: Indonesia... | reverse complement strand
AAAAGGAATTCGAATCATTGCACCGATGCCTGGTAAAGGAACTGTCGGTGTTGAAATCCCGAATCATAATCCTTCGCTCGTTACAATTCGTGGAATTATCAATTCAGCTAAATTCCGGGATTCCAAGGCTATATTACCCATAGCTTTAGGCAAGACAATTTCTGGTGAAGTATGCGTAGATGATCTTTCCAAAATGCCTCATTTGTTAATTGCTGGTGCAACCGGCTCAGGAAAAAGTGTCGGAATAAATACAATTATTACTAGTTTGTTATATCGTCTCCATCCGAGTGACGTAAAGTTCGTTATTATTGATCCAAAGAAAATTGAGCTTTCACTTTTTAAGAAATTACGAAATCATTATCTTGCAATTTCTCCAGATCTTGACGAGGAAATTATTACTGAGCCTAGTAATGCGGTGCTAATTCTTAAGAGCGTCGAAATAGAAATGGAGAACCGTTATAATCAGCTTGCTGCAGCTGGTGTTCGTAATATCTCTGATTATAATGAACGATTTGCTGCCGGGCGTCTCCACGATACTGAAACAATCAAGCATAAGAAAATTCCATATTTGATTGTGGTAATTGATGAATTGGCAGATTTAATGATCACTGCTGCCCGAGAAGTAGAGGAACCAATTGCACGTCTTGCGCAATTAGCACGCGCAGTTGGAATCCATCTGGTTTTAGCAACCCAACGTCCATCAGTCGATGTGATCACTGGTGTTATCAAGGCAAATTTCCCAGCGCGAATTGCTTATCAAGTTTCGTCGAAAATAGACTCGCGTACGATATTGGATATGAATGGCGCAGATCAGTTATTGGGTAATGGTGATATGTTGTATTTACCATCTGGTTCTCCCAAACCTAGTCGTATTCAAAATGCATTTATTTCGACAGATGAAGTAGAACGGATTACAAACTACATTGGTAAACAAAAAGGGTACAGCGCGCCATTCAAGTTACCCTCTGTATTAGAAAAGAAACGTCAAACAGGGAGTAGCGGTGGCGCGAGTGAAGATGAACTGTTCGAAGAAGCTGCACATATAGTTGTCCGCCATCAGCAGGGTTCAGTCTCTTTATTACAGCGTAGGTTGAAAGTGGGATATTCTCGTGCAGCTCGCCTTGTAGATGAACTGGAAGCTGCGGGCATTGTTGGACCATTTGATGGTAGTAAAGCACGAGAAGTGCTCGTTGAGACAGAAGCAGAATTAGAAACGATTTTAAAAAATCTATGACTATGAGAATTTTGGTAGCAATATGTTTTGTGTCTCTCGTGAGCAGAGCTCAGGAGATGACGGTGAAACTATTAACTGATCACTTGCATCAGAGATATGAAATGATCGATGATGCTACCGCTCAATTTGAACAACACGTGAAATTTGGATTCTCGAATATTGAGCAAACATTTAGCGGAACATTGTTTATGAAAAAGCCTAACCATTACCGGATTGAGTCCGAACATCAGACAATTGTAACTGATGGTATAACCGTATGGGCATTCTCGTCTGCTAACCAGCAAGTGATTATTGATCGATACAAAGAAAATAGTAATTCGCTTTCACCCGAAAAATTTATTTTAAATCTTCCAACTAATTATTATTCTTCACTGCTCGGATCAGAAAAGAGCCAAGCAGGGACGCAATATCTCTTGAAATTGGTTCCTAAGGATGATCGTTCATTTGTTAAATCTGTTAAGTTATTTGTTGAGGATAATACTTGGATCATTCGAAAAATAACAATTCTTGATGTCAATGAGACCGAAACGACCTACACTGTTAAGGATATCAAGTTAAATTCGAATATTAAAGACAAAACATTCATTTTCGAGACACCAACCGGCGCAGAAGTTGTGGATCTTCGATAAACAATGCACACCTGAATAATGTCCACAACAATACGTAACATTTTAAAATACTCACTCAGTTTTCTCCTCGCGTTCATTTTTTTATATCTCGCATTCCGAGGTGTTGACCTAACGGAACTTTGGATTTCATTGAAAGGAGCAAATTATTGGTGGGTAGCGACACTAGTTCCCTTAACGATTCTTAGTCATTGGGTGCGGGCAATTCGATGGGCGGATTTACTTTCTCCAATTAAAAAATCCATTTCCATCCGAAATTTATTCTCAGGTGTAATGATTGGATATGCAGTTAATAATGTCTTACCCAGAGTTGGTGAATTTGTTCGACCATATGTTCTCGGAAAATTGGAAGGGATTTCAAAAAGTTCTGCATTCGGAACTGTAGTCGTGGAGCGTATATTAGATTTTATGAGCTTTTACTGTATCGTATGTTTTGTTCTTTTTGCATATCCACACTCACTAGATCCGTTTGTACAAGATGTAGAGTTTGTGCGACCTTTCTTTCTAATCGGGTCTTTTGCTATACTTGGCGTCTTTATCTTACTTTTTTTCAAAGCAGAACCGATGTTCAGATTTTTAGCAAAGTTGTTGTATTTAATTCCTCCTAGATTTAGTAGTAAGGTTGAAAAAGTCCTCGATCGGTTTTACTCAGGTTTTGCTGTTTCAAAAGTGCGTGAAAAGTTTGTCAAAATACTTTTTCAGAGTTTTCTTATTTGGGGCTTATACGCCCTTGGAATGTATTTGCCATTCTTTGCTTTTAATGCATTAGATCGCCCAGAATTTAGTTTCGGTGCGTCCGTTATTCTTTTAGTTATTTCATCAATATCGTGGATTTTACCAGCTCCAGGTGCAGTAGGAACATATCATTCGTTTCTGACAGTCGCCATGGTAAAACTTTATAATGTCGATACGACAACAGCACTAAGTTATGCAATTATAACACATACAGTAACATATTTAGTTGCGACCATCTTAGGTGTGTATTATTATTTTAGTGACCATCTGCACATTGCAGAACTAGCAAAAGCATCTTCGAAAGAAGAATGATTATTATTTTTTATTGTAATAATGTTAAACCGAGTTTTTTAGCATAGGAGATTTTCATTGAGTGTAGTGAATGCAGTGTTATTAGCAATTCTTCAAGGATTTACTGAATTCCTTCCAATCAGTAGTACAGGCCATTTGGTCTTTGCGCAACAATTATTGCGAATACGAGATCCTCAAATAATGACATTTGATATCTTTGTTCATTTTGGAACCCTTCTTAGCGTTGTGATGATTTATTGGAAGGATCTGCTTCAAATGATAAAAGCGTTCTTTAACACATTGGCGAATTTTATTCTGAACAAAGAGAATAAATCATCTGAGGATTTTAATTTAGGCATTTATATCATTATCGGTTCAATACCTGCAGGGCTTGTAGGTATTATATTCCACGATCAAATTGAAGAGGCATTCACGGATCCAAAACTTGTTGCTATGAATCTTGTAGTTACTGGACTCGTTTTATTCTTGACACGACTTGTTAAATCCAAGCAAGAAAAAAAAATTGGCATTATTTCCTCATTCTTTATTGGATGTGCACAAGCAGTTGCGATTTTACCAGGCATTTCAAGATCTGGCCTGACTATGAGTGTTGCGCTTTACTTTAAAACTCCACCTGTTCAAGCTGCACGTTTTTCTTTTCTTCTGTCTGTTCCCGTTATTGCCGGGGCAGCGATGCTTGAAGGAATTGATTTGCTAAAAAATGGTACTTCCTTTGAATTTATGCAACTCTTTATTGGTGTGTTCGTTTCGGCTGCGGCAGGATTCTTTGCAATAAAATTGCTACTTAGAATAATGGAGCGGGGGAAATTCAACTTGTTTGCATTTTATTGTTTAATCGTTGGCATTTTAGGAATAATTTTTATTTGAGGAGGAAAGTATGTATAAAAGACTATGCTGTTTAATTTTTTCACTTACCATTGGATTGACACAAACCGTTGGTTGTCAATCCGATTCAACGAAAGGAAAAACTGTGAGTATTCTTATTGAAACAACAAAAGGAACCATTGAGCTTGAACTATTTGAATCTGATGCACCAAAAACTGTTGCCAATTTTGTAGGATTAGCAGAAAAGGGAAAATACGACAATGTTATTTTTCATCGCATAGCAAAAGGATTTGTCATACAAGGTGGTGATCCTAAGGGAACTGGTGTGGGAGGTGAGAGTATATACGGTAAAGAATTTGAAGATGAATTGAATTCGTCGACAAAATCATATCAGGAAGGATACAAGCGTGGTACAGTGGCAATGGCAAATCGTGGTCCCAATACCAACACTAGTCAATTCTTCATTATGCTAAATGATGCACCAGATCTTCCAAAGAATTATACAATCTTCGGAAAGGTGACCAAGGGCATGGATGTAGTAGATTCAATTGCCGCTGTGGAAATACAACCACAAATGAGTAGATTTGATGGACGACCAAAAGTCGATGTAGTAATGAAAAAAGTCACTGTTAAGAAATAAATACTAATTCGTGCAGTTCTGTGGCTTGGGTAAAAACAAAAAAAGATAAATTTCCATCATACGACGAATTTCTGAATTCGACTAAGGAAAAGAAATTTGCTCCGGTGTACCTCTTTGTCGGTGAAGAAGAATATTTTATAGATGAGGCTGTAGAACTAATCATAAATAATTCCTTAACGAGTGAAACAAAACCATTCAACCTGGATATAATTTATGGCAGTAAATCTGATGCGCGAGATGTTATATCGCATGCGGCATCCTTTCCAATGATGAGTGAACGTCGTGTCGTGATCGTAAAAGAATTTGATAAACTGCTAGTGAATGATACCTCCAAGGAAATAGTGCAAACTTACCTGTCTAGACCGCTTGCTTCTACCTGTCTGGTTTTGATAGTGGAAAATCCCGATTTTCGCACAAAACCTTTTAATGATTTACGAAAAAGCGGAATAGTTTTCGCTTTTCATTCCCTGTATGATAATCAAATCCCTACCTGGATCGCAAATCGATGTAAAAAAATGGGAAAAGAGATTGATCTGGAAGCATGTCGAGTCTTACAGGCATATGTTGGAAATTCACTTCGCACGATTCAGAATGAATTGGATAAAATCTTTACATATCTCGGTGAGCGTCCTACTATTACTCCAGAAGATGTTGCAGATGTTGTAGGAATATCTAGAGGTTTTACTGTGTTTGACTTGCAAAATGCCATTGGGAACAAAAATCTTGAAGAAGCGCTGCGAATCACAAAACGGATGATTGAAATGGGTGAGGCAATCCAGTTGATAATTGTTATGTTAACTAGATATTTTAATCTAATCTGGAAAGTTCAAGATCTCATTTCTCGTGAATCATCAGAATCGGATATTTTGTCTGCAACTAGAATTTCACCATATTATCTGAAAAATTATATCGAAGCAGCACGTAGATTTTCTTCAACTCAGATTGAACATTGCTTCAGCGCACTTCTTGAGGCTGATGTACAATTAAAAAGCACTTCACCTGATCCGCATCATCTTATAGAGATGCTTATTTATTCTTTAGTACGCGGACCCCAGATTTCTGAATCAATCTCTTCAATACACTATTAACACCTGTATCCGCGATGTACGAACGATTAATAGAATTACTTGAAATGCCGTCATATACAGAATGGGTACGTTTACTATTCGTATCAACTGGACTAATTCTTTGTGTTGTTGTCGGTGAATTGATACGAAAGCATTTTCACTGGACAGCGGAGGTAACAAGAAAGTTTGTACACATCTCTGTCGGAATCATCATTTTTTTTGCACCTCAATTGTTTCATACAGCATTAATTCCACTCGGCCTTGCATTTATTGCGGTTTGTTCTATGGCAATTGCAGTTCGTAAAGGACTACTTGTGGGGATGCATGGAACAACTCGATTTTCGTATGGAACGATGTTTTACCCATTATCATTTTTTATCCTCATAATTTTGTTTTGGAATAAATATCCGGAAATCATATCCCTATCAATGTTTGGACTAGCTATAGGTGATGCTACGGCTGCAATTGTCGGCGAGTCTTTGCGCCATCCAAAAATATTTTATTTAACATCAGACAAAAAATCGATCGAAGGATCGATGACAATGTTTATTGTGTCAAATATTGTTCTCCTTTGTGGTATGTACTTCCTTGGTTTATTTTCAAAATATACGATCGGTTATTTATTCATCACGGCATTATGCACATCCCTAATAACCACTATTTGGGAGGCGCTATCTTCAAAAGGATTTGATAATTTTACGGTGCCTATGTCGATAGCATTTGCGCTTTATTATTTTCTTGTTCCCACACCACTACAAAACATTGAACAATTCCAATATGGAATTTTACTATCACTTGGAATCGCTTTTTTATCCTACTATTTTAGATTCCTCTCAATTAGTGGATCTGCGGCTACTATTCTTCTTGCAAGTACGATTTTTGGAATCGGAGGCTGGAAGTGGACTATACCAATTTTGGTCTTCTTTATTTTTTCAAGCATTCTTTCAAAGATTGGAAAAGGGAAGAAACAGCATATTGAGCACATTTTCGAGAAAAGTAGTACACGCGATTGGGGACAGGTCGCTGCAAATGGTGGAATTGCCGGGCTTATTGTGCTCCTTCAATATTTCTTTCAAGACTTCAATTTTTATCCATATTACATAGGTGCAATAGCTGCAGTTACTGCTGATACTTGGGGTACGGAAATCGGTATCTGGTTTCAGTGGAAAACGGTCTCAATTTCATGTCTGAAAATTGTTGAACCTGGAACGAATGGCGGTGTATCATTAATAGGCTTTCTTGGAGGTGTTTTAGGTGCATTCATTGTAGCAATAAGTTCGGTTTATTGGCTGGAAAGTAGATTAGTTCTCATTGCAGTATATGCTGGATTCTTTGGAAGTTTAGTAGATAGTTGGCTGGGTGGTACTCTCCAGGCAACATATCGATGTACTAAGTGCAATAAAATAACAGAACGTCAGATACATTGTGTTGCAAAAACTGAGTTTTATAAAGGTATTCAGTGGTGCAACAATGACGTTGTGAATTGGATATGCGCATTTTCAGGTGCGATATTTCCTTTTTTATATATATTAGTTTGTTATTAGATCTTATTAAAGGAAAACGTTATATATAACTTCTAACGATTTATTTTTACTTGATTAAGCAAAATTGAAATCGTATTTTAACAATAGTATTTATTTTTCACGACACGAAGAGGCTGATGCAGCGATCTTTTGTTACGTTTTTGGTTTTTTTGATTTTTGGTTGTTCTTCAGAGCGAGCAACAAAATCCACTTCGGATACACCAACCTCGGTTAAAACAAATCCGCAAGCTGTAGTTACTAAAAGCGAATTGGGTAATAATTCGCATACAACGTCAAATTTTTCCAAAGTTGAAAAATCGAAACTCCAAGCTATCGATTCAGTAAAAATTCCGGTTGATTCGATAAGAGTTATTACTAATGGTCACACAAATGGAAATGGTTTGGATACGGTCGGAGGAAATGGAAATTCTATAAGTGATACAACAGATGACGATACTGAGCAGATAATGCAGCGGTTGGAGATGGCGCGTCAGCATTATCTACTTGCAATTGCATCCCAAGAAGTTGGCGATTCTATTAGCAGTGGGATGGAGTTTGAGACAGCAATTCAAATTTTGAATGAAGTAGGCGAATACGCTGGAATCGATAGTCTCCAGGAGTATCTCGATTTGAGCAAAAGTCTTATTGAAGATTATGAAAAATATATAACTCAAATTGATAGTCTAGGTCCGGATGCGTCAGTTTATGCATTGCGAGAAAAGCTTAATCAAGTTTTAGAACAAATGGATACTACCGGCGTCAAGATCCCTCGACTTGAGATCAAAGAGACGACGGTACCACTACCTTTCAACGAATATGTCGAAAAGGCAACTGCATTTTTTATGGGTCGCGGTAGATATCATATGGAACGGTGGTTATATCTTGCTGGAAAATATATTCCAATGATGAAACGTATTTTCCGAGAAGAAGGAACACCGGAAGAATTAGCATATCTTTCTATGCCGGAAAGCGGTTTACGTACCGACGCTCGGTCATGGGCAAGAGCTGTAGGATTATGGCAGTTCATGAAAGGAACGGGAACGTTGTATGGTTTAAGAGTGAATTGGTGGATTGATGAAAGACGTGATTTTGAAAAGTCAACTCGCGCTGCAGCCAGGCACCTGAAGGATCTCTATTCAGAATTGAATGATTGGAATCTTGTCCTGGGTTCCTATAACGCAGGTGCCGGCCGAATATTTCGCGCGATGCGCAGAAGCGGTTCAAATGATTATTGGGAGATGAGAAAATACCTACCGCGGCAAACACGTAATTATATTCCTCAGTATATAGCTGTGGTTCGAATAGCAATGTATCCCCAGAAGCATGGATTTACAGATATTGAACAGGCGGATTTGCTCACGTATGATGTTGTGGAAATTAACGATTGTGTCGATTTACGTGTTCTTGCAAGATGCGCTTTGACGACAGTTGATACTTTGAAAGAACTAAATCCGGAACTACTTCGGTGGTGTACTCCTCCAGGCGTTTCTGGATATCGCTTTCGAATTCCTGAAGGAAGAAAAGATACATTTCTTGTGAATTATGCAAAAATTCCTGCAGAACAGAAGAAGGATTGGGCGATTCACACCGTTCGACGCGGAGAAACAATATCTTCGATCTCTAGAAGATATGGATTATCTACGGCATTATTAAAAGAACTGAATAATATTCGAAGTGAACGGCGTCTCTCGATAGGAACCGTTCTTGCAATTCCAATTCCACGAGACTATGCGAGCGCAAAAATTCCTTTCGATTATTCGCCCGATGTAAAGGGTATCAATTTTGGTGCAGTCAAATCATATGTAGCAAGAACAGACGCTAGTAAATCACGATATCGATATTCGAGAGGGGAATTTAGAAAACCAAAGGGAAGAGAAAAGCTTGTATATCATGTTAAGCGGGGGGATACAATAGGCCATATAGCGGAGTGGTATGGTGTTCGTGCGAGCGATATACGAAATTGGAATGATATTGCATATGGAAGTTACATTCATGCGGGTCAATCACTCGATATTTGGGTACCAAAATCAAAATTAGCAGCATTGAAGAATATCGATAAAATGGAATTTTCAGCTAAGCAGATAATGATAAAAGCCGACGTAACTGAAGCAAGTCAAACGGAAGTGGCAAATACTAGATCAAAATCCTCATCTGTAGAATGGATTCAACACCAGGTAAAATCAGGCGAGACTTTAGAACGAATTGCACGAATGTATGAAGTAACCGTCCCTGATCTAAAACGATGGAATAATCTACGCTCCTCCCGAATCACAGCCGGTCAATTCATCGAAATCTATGATAAACCTGAAGAACGAGTAAAGATAATTTCTGCACCAGCTCGGATAAAATCGACTACTTCGCTTAAAACTTCGAGCACTGGAATATTTTCACCGGCACATAAAGTAAAGAAGGGCGAAACAATCTATACAATCGCAAAAATGTATGGCATCGAAGTTCAGAAGTTAAAGAAGTATAATAAGTTGAAAAAAAATAAGATTCTAGTGGGGCAGATTCTCAAAATCCCTCCAAAGACCTAGTAGGTTCTGTATTTAATTCACCGCTCTACCTAAGCTAAAAGAAATAACGCTGAATATCTTTTAAAGATATAATTAAGAAGTTATTGCTTCTTTTTGATTTGCTGTATATTATTCAGAGAAGAAAGTAAATTCATCACATTAATACTTTGAGAAGTCTTCTGTCCTTTCCAGATGAAAATCATTTACTGTAGTATTCTCCTCCTATTTGTGTTTACTATCGTTGTAGGTCAGCCGCTACGAAAACTTTCTGATGCTGACGGAACTTTGTATACGAATGTTGGTGAAATCGGACTCACTATCACGAATTACGGTACTCTAGGAACACGAAATAGTAACTGGCCAGATCAACCATCCTGTGTCTATCCATCAGGCTCACAAATTGAGCATATGTATCAAGGAGGTTTATGGATTGGTGGTCGATTGCGGCACGATCCTTCACAGTATGCGCGTGTCAGTACGGGATCTTCAGACCAGGTAAGTCTAAGTTCTGGTTTAGGTTTTGAGTTTACAACCGAAGTAGGATCTACGATCGAGCAACGTTCTACTCTGGCAAATTCACAATATTTCAATGAAGATGTTGCAATAAGTCATCAGGATTTTGTTGCTGAATATACTGATCGACATACAAGAATTCCTTCAGCAAGCGGAATCGGTGATTCAATTCCCAATCATTATCCTCTCGGAGTAGTAGTTCACCAGGAAAGTTATGCCTGGAACTTACCATTCGCAAATAGTTTTGTCATCATCAGCTACACAATCAAAAATGTTAATCAAGATACTTTGGATGATGTTTATGTAGGTCTTTGGTGCGATAATGTTGTGCGAAATACTAAATATGTCCGACCTTCGATTGGCAGAATGTATTTTGCTTATTGTGGGAATGGTTATGATTCGCTATCGCGGATGATGTACACTTATGAGGCAAATCAAAGTCCAGGAAATGTCCCAGCTAACAGCTATATCGGTGTAGCATTATTGGGAACGACGCCATTCCCGAATAATGTTCCATCGCTAAGTATGCTTCATCAACAGACATTCTATAATGTATGGACATACCAACAAAGCGGGACTGCTGTTCCACCACTTGTTTCGCCAACATATGATTTCACTTCGGATCAATATTTGAGTCGATATACAAGACTTTCGCAGTCTATTCCACAGACTACGATGAATTTCGTTCATCAAACACCTTCGAATTATACTACTTTGCTTTCTACGGGACCCTGGTCAAGTATACTCCCTGGCGATTCGATAGAAGTTGTATTTGCTATTGTATGTGCTGATAATGCAAATAAATCACTGCACGAGAGTAGAGATGATACCACTCAGCGAGCTCATCTTAAAACAAACATGAACTGGGCACAACGTTGTTACAGCGGTGAAGATATGAACGGCAATGACACTCTCGATATTGGCGAGGACATAGTTCAACGTGTAAGAGGTGGAATTGTACCTGGTGCAGATGGTAAGTTAACCCGATATGTGCTTCCAACACCACCGGCAAAACCGGTTGTGCGAGCTGAAGTGGATAATCAAAAAGGATTAATTTATTGGGATAAGAGTGCAGAAATTTCGAGAGATCCGATTAGCGGTCAATATGATTTTGAGGGATATCGCATTTATCGGACTAGTGCAGGTTCTGATTTTAAGAATAATGCTTATTGGGTATTCAACATTCCACTCGTCGGTGATTTTGACAGGTCGGATGATACATTGGGATATAACACTGGACTAGATAAAATCCGGATCGATACGACGGAGCTTCCTATCAGCGCACAAACAAAATATACGCCTTCCGGTCAATTTGATGGAGTCCTCTTTCCGAACGATCCAACAGAATATTATTACCAATTTCCTCCAGCAGGTTCTAGTGTTAGTCAATTGAATGGTTGGCAATATGTTTACGGTGTTGCAGCATATGATCAAGGCGATTTGACCAATAATCTTTCTCAGCTTGAAAGTGCAAAATCGCTTGTATGGACAATCTCTGGAACAAAACCAACTTCAGATCCTACAAAAGAAATCGGTGTTTACCCGAATCCGTATTATGCAAAGGCATATTGGGATGGGACAAGTGAGCGTGATCGGAAAATACATTTTTACAATTTACCGGCTAATGCTATAATCACAATCTATACAATTGCAGGAGATGTAGTGGAACAATTTGATCATAACAGTAGCAATTTTGGCTCAGATATACATTGGTTCCAACAATATTCAGGAAAACAATCGATTCAAGTCACAGGTGGTGAACATGCGTGGGATTTGATATCGAAATACGATCAAGCAATTTCGAGTGGACTTTATCTTTTTACGGTGCGTGATAAAGATACTGGCAATGTAAAACGCGGTAAGTTTATGGTGATTAAATAACTGATATTACACCAAATAAAATCATCTGATTGTAAAGAGGAAACATTTTGATAAACCTCACCTTTTTGGGGCTGTACAAAAAGTTTAATATAGGTGTCGTGGTCCACACCACGACACTAAAATTGGTAAGAATTCGAAAATCAAGTGTCACGAAATGGTTCGTGACACCCTTGATCATCGACTTTTTGGACAACCTCTATGGGGAGGTCATGTTTTTTGTTTAGGCATTGTTGCTTATTATTTTAAAATATTTATGAACATAATTAAATAAATCATTTTTATTCAACACTCATAGCCGGAGAATGTTATGAAAAATTTGGTTCTTTTTACTTTTTTCAGTTTTCTGATGATTTCGGTTGCGTTATCTCAGAACGCACGAATTTCGAATCCTCCACTTACGTATCCATTAGTATCAATTTACGAATTGTGCTATGTTTCACCAGATTCATTGCATTTTTGTGATTCGGTCGTAGCAAAAAATGGACCTGTCTCTGCAGTTGGTGGACCCTGGACAAAACAAACCTCATCACGATATGCTTTACACAATCCTGGTCAGTTGCGGGATACTGTTGAAATTGTTGGTCAAATAATTGTGCCTGCAAAAGTAATAACTTTCACCGGTTATAACGGGTATAATTTTATTCTTCGCGATACCGCAACAAATAATCCCACAGGAGAATGGAGCAGCATAATAGTTAGGACTGCTTCAAGCGATGATACACTTGGTTTATATAATGCCGGGATATTAGCATACAATGTCGGAGATATTATTCGAATACGTGGATATGCAGATGAATTTCCATCAAATAATTTTGTTAGCTACACGCAATTTGTTCCTATTGCTAGCACGGCCGGATTTTATCCAACAGCAGAAATGCCAAGTTGCGTAGTTTATGTTGATACAAAGCCAGTGCCCCGACCAACTACCTTAACAGTTGATCAATTTATGAAAGGTGGATATGATGGAGCCGGAAAGAATATCCAATATTCTACAGGTGAACCTTGGGAAGGATCTTATGTACAATTGACTGATTTGACGGTTTCAGCTGTCGTAAACTCCACTAACGGCACTGTTGCGCTTCAAGATAGGAATAAAAATGAAATTGCCACAATGGATGGTTCCAAATGGTTCACGAATCGATCTGGGACACCATCAACTTCGACCATACCTTATCGAGATCCGGCATCAACGTTTACTACGCCAAAAATTGGACAAGTATTAGATACAATACGTGGATATATCGCTGGTAATTCAGGAAGCGAAGCTCTGCGTGGATATCGAATATTTCCCGTATTTCCCGGAGATATGGTTTTTGGAGAAAGTAAACCAAATATTCTTACTCATCGCCGTACACCCGTTGCGATGACATCATCTGATACAGCTAAGATCTCTGTGAAGGCATATGTGGAAGGCAGTGTAGCAATTTCTTCCGTAATGCTATATTACAGCATTAATAATGGTCCATGGAAGACTGATTCTATGAAAGGGCCAAATGCCAGCGATTCAACTTGGACGGGGAAAATTCGACCAGTAGGCGCGGATTCACTTGTAAAATATTTCTGTGTCGTAACAGATGCTAATAGCAATACAGCCACACTTGCTAATGCTGCAGGTGGAACAGCTCCGTCCGATACATCACAAGGTTTCTTCTTCTATACTGTTCGTAATCGTCCATTAACCATTTCAGATATTCAATATACGCCGTTCTCTAATGGTACAAGTGGATTATTAGGGGCTCTAGTTACTGTTTCAGGCATCATCACTGCAGATACGAGTGATCTTGATGTCAATGCTGCGGGAACAGGTCCATGGTATATGCAGGATGGTAATTCACCTTGGAGTGGAATAGGGATTTATGACGGAAAAGGAATCATGTCCGACATTCATAAAGGTGATAGTGTTAGCGTTACTGGATATGTCTCAGAATATTTACAGGGAACTTCCGGAAGCATAGGAAGAGTGACCAGACTTAGTGACACTGCCGTTACAGTATTAGCGACTGGAAAATCATTGCCAGCTCCAGTGCTCTCCAATACCGCGTCATTTGCTGTCGGAAATGGAGATCCTTCTGCTGAGCCATGGGAAGGTATGGTAGTACGGTTCAACAACGTCATTATTGTGGATACGTTCCCAACCTTTGCAGATAATCGCGAGTACGCAGTTCAAGATCCATCTGGCAGACGAGTGATCGTTCGTTAATTTGATGGAAAAAATAAATATTCACCATTCCGAGACGATACATTGTATGGTAAAACAATTTTAAAACAGGGAAACTGGTTCTCTTTTATTCAAGGTATTATCTACTTCAGCTTTAACGAGTATAAATTGGTTCCGAGAGGTGATAGTGATTTTGGTTCGTACTCTACAGGAATTGATCTTGCAGAGGATGTTGTACCTAAGCAATTTGGATTATTCCAGAATTACCCCAATCCATTCAATCCGACAACGAATATTGAATTCGATTTACCAAAGAGCGGATTTGTCTCATTGAAGATTTATAATATTTTGGGTCAAGAAGTTGCTGACTTAATTAACAGCGATCGGATGGCAGGACGCTATACTGTACGATTCGATGCTTCACGTTATCCAAGTGGAATGTATATCTATCGCCTCCAGTCGGCATCAAGTGTTGCAACGAAGAAGATGATGTTGATTAAATAAGCCGATGAGTATTTAAGCCTTTGAGTGGTTGAGTAATTGAGCAGATGAGTAGTTGAGTAAATGAGTAGGTGAGTAAATAAAAAATGTAAATATTATTTGGATCTAGACATTCAGACAGTGAATTTTCAATTTTAATCGCGATCTAAATTGATGAATATCTGATGTTATGCATGGTTCGAATAGGTGCATATTAGGCAAAATCGTCATACCCGAATGACTTTACCTGCCTGTCGGCACAGGTCGGGTATCCATTACTCTGGATTCTCTCTAAAACGTGAGGGAATGACGATTGTTCTTTTCTTTTTACATAACATAAATGAATAAGATTTCTCCCGGAGTTATGTTTGTATTCTGAGAGAATCGGAATGTAAAAGATACTTTTAGAAATAATCTGTGGAGTTGTTTAGCGTGATGAGAATGAACAGGAAAAAACAAAATAGTCGAAGTTACGGAACTCTATTTATTACTTTGGTATTTTGTATTCCGGTTCTAATCCAAAGTGGATGCGTAAAGGAGTACTCCAACCAACCACTCGCCAATCAAGTACCTCAAACTTTTTTCTGGATTTTTTCGGATACTGCAGTTGCCGAAGGAATAAGTAAACAGGAATTACGATGGTGGGGCGAAGATCAGGATGGATATATTGTAGGTTATTTGCTTTCCCTTACTCCTGATTTATCAACACTTCCAGTTCCCGATACTCTTACCTACTCATTCGTTACTACTATGGATTCTATTATCAGTTTTCCGTTACGGAAAGCTCGACAGACTTTTTTAGTCTCTGTGCATGCAATTGACAATACATTGAAGTATTCCATTCCAATTGGTGCATCAATTAAGTTAAATCCATTTATCTATTGGGATAAGGACAAGAGTGGCAATTATAATGGTGGAGATGTTCAATTACCAGACTTGGTCAGTTCGATCGATCTTGCTGGCGCAAAACAACAATTTCCAATAGTTAATACTCCGCCAACAATGTCCTACGTCCTTGATGATGCTGATAATTCTGTCAATGCATTTCCGTCACCAACAACATATACTGTAGCTGGTTTTGCTTGGAAAGGTCATGATTTTGACGGAGACGAAACCATATTCACATACCGCCTATCCTTAAATGATTCTACATTTACTCAGCCAATGGTTATACACTCTAGTATCACCGTGATAACACTATCAGTGCCACGTGGTCGGAGTGATTCATCGTTGACAGGTATCGTGTATGCAGATGTCTTAATAGGGAGATCACCAAATGCACGGAAAATTGGTTCTCTATCAGGCTTGAAATTAGATGCGAATAATGTTTTATATATTCAAGCAATTGACATAGCGGGTGACAATAGTAAATTTCTTCCATTTCCGTCGGCTGGACAGACTTGGTATGTTAAAAAACCTACTGGTAAGATGCTTATTGTGGTAGATTATGCTGCGACTGACCGTGTTCCTGTCCGGCAGTATTATATCGATAGTGTTTTTAGTAGAACTGGTGTACCATACGATATACTAGATATTCGGACAGGAGCCACTGCGACAAGATATGGAGCATTGGTTCCTGCAAAGCAGAATCTGAATCCTGTTCTTATTTATACGTTTCGTTTGTATCAATGTGTTTATTGGTATACTGATGGAACACCAAGCTTGGATATTGCAAGAAACACGTTATATAACTACTGGTCGATGGAAGGTGGGCACCTTATCTTTTCATCCTATTTTGTTAATCCGGGTGATATTCCTGACGCTGGTCATGCGTACCGCGATATTGCACCAATCGACAGTCTTGGATCATCATCACTAGTTCCGACAAGGTTCTCTGGAACATTAAATCCGGATTCCTCCTTGGCATTAGATATTTACCCTCTTTTAGGTTTCAGAGGGCTTGCAACGGGTCTCTGTATCTTTCCGATGTATCGAAATGCTGCAGCACGGGATATATACTTTCTACCAAATTCTATAGACTATCCGCGAACTTCAGCCGGCGTTATTGACGAATCCAATCGTGTTATCTTTTTCAATCTTCCTCTGCATAAATTATATTCTGTTGATCCTAAAGATAAATTTGGAAATAGCCAGGGCGTTGTTGCATTCTTCCAAAAGGCCTTTCAAGCGTTTGGTATTCAATGATATTTTCACTCAATAAATATATTGCACTACTTGTTGGTTTGAGTTTCTCGATTTCTCTTGCAATTTCCCAGACCGGTGCATTATCTGGGCGCGTAATCGACAAAATTACGAAGGATGGACTGCCGAGTGTGAATATTATCATCAAAGGGACATATTACGGTACTGCATCAGACTTTGATGGAAATTATCGGATTCCAAAAATTAATCCTGGAACGTATGTTATTGAAGTGAAGTTGCTAGGATATAAACTTATTCAATATCCAGCTGTAAAAATAATTGATGGCCAGACAACAACACTCGATATTACTATGGAAGAAACATCGCTATCACTTGGTCAGGAGGTGACAGTTATTGGCGAACGGCCACTTTTTAATATCGAAGAAACCTCGAGCAAACGATCCATCAAGAGTGAAGATTTAGAAGTTGCTGCTGTGAAAACGGTTGAAGATGTTGTTGCCATGCAAGTTGGTGTTGTCAAATCGGATGATCAGATACATATTCGCGGTGGAAGAAGTTACGAAACTGCATATATTGTCGATGGAATTTCTGTTCAGGATCCACTTGCTGGCACTGGATTTGGAGTACAGTTACCACCGGGAGCAATTCAGGAGGCAGAAGTTATAACAGGTGGCTATAATGCTGAGTATGGTCAAGCAACTTCTGGTGTTGTGAATCTTACAACCAAGGAAGGGAGCGATTCGTATTCTGGTTCAGTGACACATAAACAGGATCATTTAGGACTAAATGATTATGAACGTTCCAATTTCAAAACGGATATTTATGATTTCTCACTAAGTGGTCCAGAACCTATTACAAAGTATGTACTCCCATTCCTTGGTCTCGAAATTCCCGGATCAGTCAGCTTCTTTACAAATGGAAATATCAATCTTACTGATGGATATACACGTTGGGTAGAAAAAATAAATACCGATGGTTTACCGTACGGATGGGAAATTAAAGCGCCACGTGGATTGCACTCAGAGCTTCTTAAGGAAGCAAAGCTCGATGATAATTTCTTTGCGCCACGCAGGAGTAATGTGTGGTCTTGGTTTGGAAAGCTTACCTGGAAAATCACACCCACAGTAAAATTGGCGTTTGCCACAACATATTCACTTTCGATAAATCAAAATACTCAATCGATTCAGACGACACTGGATTATCAGGAACCAAAACCGGGATATCAGTATGAATTCCAAAATATTCCAGATAGTGCAAATACTTTTGCGCAGTATAATTTTCAACGGTCGTTAATATTCACACATACAGTCAGTTCGAAAACATTTTATGAAATCCGGTTAAGTTTGTATACGGCACACTTGCGAGCTGATGCGAATGGCAAATCTTGGCAAAACTATCGACAGCCAAAAGATGTCGTCCGGCTTCCTTTGATATATCGGAATACGGATCGGGATACTGTTGCTGTTGTACCTGGCGATGGATTTTATGATGTTGGTTGTCCTTCCGATTGGCGAGATCAATATGTAGACGAGTATACAGTGAAGTTTGATATCACAAGCAACTTCAATGAGCAGAATAAGTTTAAATCAGGTATCGAGATGCGCTTCCAGGATATGCAAATGATAGATCTCTATCAGCCATGGATCCGGCCTATGGGATACGATAACGATATTTACTCTGTGAAGTCGGCTATTGGTGCACTGTATGCTCAGAACAATATATCATTCGGAGGGATGATTCTTAATTTCGGACTCCGTTTTGATTATTGGTTCCCTGGACAATATGTTGACGATGCAATGCGCAATGATTCTATGTCAGTTGTTAGTCCTGTGATCAGGCAAATGTACTTGGATGGTTCATATACTCTCTTTGGACTTCGATGGAAAGGGCGCTTGAGTCCTCGACTGGCGATCGCTCACCCAGTTTCGGATAATCAAACACTCTTTTTCTCATATGGACACTTTTCAAAATTTCCACGTCCTCAATATGTCTATACAAAGCTGCTTAAGACGAATTCACGGGCATCAACACAAACTATCGGAAATCCAGATCTCAATCCAGAGACTACAGTTGCCTATGAATTGGGGCTTCGCAATCAATTAACCGAGAACGATGTTTTGAGTATTACAGCTTACTATAAGGATATTTTTGACTATATCACGACAAGAACTGTTCAAGTACCACAGACAAAATATTCTGCCGGAACTTATACTACTTATATCAATCTTGATTACGCGCGAACCCGAGGAATAGAAGTAGAATACAAAAAAAGATATTCAGATTGGTTCAGGGCGGCAATTTCTGCATCCTATTCAATTGGAACAGGAAAAAGTTCGTCGGCTGAAGAAGCTAAAAATAATATTCAGCAAGGTATCAGTGAGAATGTGAAAGAATCATACCTTTCGTGGGATCGTCCTTTCGATGCAACAATAGTGTTAAATTTCAAGGTGAATAAAAATAAAGCTCTGTTCGATTTTGGGAATGGTATCCTTGACGATTACAATGTATATACTCGATGCTTTTATCAATCTGGAAAACGATACACTCCACAGTTGCTAACAGGTTACGATATCATGACTGGCAGACCATCTTATATCTCTGATGCGAATAATATTAATGGTGCCGTCGGTGAAGATATCTTTACTGTTGATCTTAATATCGAAAAGTATTTCTCGCTGATGAATACAAAATTTGTCATCTCGCTCGAGATCAGTAATCTATTCAATCGTCAAAATTCACAAATCATAAATCCAGTGACAGGAACTGCATATACACCTAAGCAAAAAGATGGAGCATGGACAAATACTCCAAATAATTGGAATGATCCACAATATCCGGCATTGTCAGGTTCGATTGATCCGTATCCATATAATGCCGCTCGATATTTGGAACCTCGTCATTTTATATTTGGCATTGCAGTGCGTTTCTAATGAAACAGATATTCATAAATATTCTAGTGTGTCTCGTAATTGTGGAGGGAGTTCAAGGACAAATCCTTCCTAATCTGGGAGGACAGCGTGCAGGAATATCCAGTCTGCAATTCCTCAAAATCGGTGTCGGAGGTCGTGGATCTGGTATGGCCGAATCGATGGCCGCTGTCGCAAACGATGTTTCAGCTTTGTATTGGAATCCAGCAAGTGTGGTTCTCGATTCAACAGATAATGTTTTTCTTGCTCATGGCGAATGGTTAATAGATCTGAAACATGATTTCCTCGGAATGACCTATCATATTTCTACAGCGGATGTAGTTGGAATCTCGTGTATTTCATTACGGACAGATGATATGCCGGTTACAACGGTCACACAGCCTTTCGGTACAGGTACATATTTCCGATATAGCGATCTAGCTCTAGGAATTACATACTCAAGGAAGATGACATCGCAATTCAGTTTTGGAACGACCATCCGGTATGTTGAAGAAAATCTAGACATTGTAAAGATACAAGCTGTCCTTTTCGATCTCGGTACATATTATGAAACAGGTTTAGGTTCAGCACGCATTGGTGTTGTCGTATCGAATTTTGGAGCAGATGTTGCGCCAAAAGGAAAAATAAAGTATGAAGATGGTGCATCGCTTTCTACATTCCAGAGTTTTTCACCACCGACAGTTTTTAAGGTCGGATTTGCATTCGAGCCATATCAGGCAGAGCAACAACGGATCACAACATCTATTCAATTAAATCATCCAAATGATAATGCAGAAGATGTTCGAATTGGTATTGAGTATCGTTTTGAGCAGTGGTTAATGGTGCGAACAGGCATTAAACGCACAATAGGCGATTCATGGTTCATTGCAAGCCAAAAATCAGCTGATGACTATTCTTTCGGTATAGGAGTGTTAATTCCATTATCGTTTACCAACATTGCGTTTGACTATGGATATACAAATTTCAATGATTTAGGTGCTGTTCACCGAATATCCTGTTCAATGTCTTATAGATGAAGAATATATTTATCATAGTAATATTGATTTGTGTGGTCGCTCAGGGCTGGATCGGTTGCACAATCGAACGATTCCCGATCGGTCCATTCCTCGACCTTCAGGATTCCATCGTAACAGTTGCCGATACAACTTATCTCGAATTATATCCACCATTTCAATTAGGCTTTAATAAGCCAACAGCAATTCTGGTTGGTAAGGATCAATTGTTCTATGTGGCTGACACAAAAAATGATCGAGTGGTTATGATGGATGTTGCTGGAGGATATATTGATGAGTGTCATATCCGTAATCCAATTTCACTTGCACAAGACTATCGATTAGACTTATTAGTTGGAGGTGTTGTAGAAAAGTCTGATGGAAGTTTAGTCGGTGCATTATTCCGTATACATCTACTCGACGCATTACACAACTTAAAGAATGCTGATATTGATACGATATGGAAAGAGTCGGCACATCCGAATCGACGATTTGTGGGAATTGGAGTGCTTCCGGATAATCAGTTTCTTGTTTCCCGTACAGGTCCGAATAATAGCAGTGGAATAGATCCGGATACTCGTGTAATGAATTTCAGTGAACAGAATGAATATATTACGCCTATCTCCGATTTGATTACAGGGATGGGGACTGGAATCAGTTTTATCAACCAATTGACACAGTTAGCAATATATCCTGGAACAAAGGATTTTGTTCTGCTTCAACGTAATATTGGTGTTGCATATGGTGCACTTTGGATGACATTTGTGAAAGAAGGCGATAGTTTTGAAGGTTATAAACCTAAATTCGATCCGACAAATCCTAAAGATGCTGGCGTCGACTTTATTCGTCCTAATCGATTCATTACACCTAGTGGCGTAGCAATCGATAATAAGCGTCTAGACATTTTTATTATTGATGTTGCCCAGGATAGTGTTTTTAAATTCAATAGCCGAGGGGCTTTTAAGTCTGCTTCGTTTGGTCTCACTAGAACAAATTATCGAATGGTATCACCCACAGGGGCAGCATTTTTTGATAAAACACTGTTTATTGCAGATTCATCAGCGAATTGCATATTCCGATTTAAACTCTCTTCAGATTTCTGATAGATATAATTGAGTGCAGGGATTATCTTAAAAGCAATAATAACATGGTAGTCGAAGACTTTCCTGCACGCCATCTTTTTGGCGTTAGTCTTCATTTTTTTTTTGCTAAATACGAAACCTAAAGGTTTCGGCTACCAGTTTTTTTAGACTTATGGGACAGCCCCGTATTGGTAAATCAGTTTAAACAACGAACTCTACAGGATTTTACAACAACAAACCGACTGGATTTTCCAATAGTAGTTTTAAATCCTGCAAAAATCGTGCTGCAGTTGCACCATCGATAATGCGGTGATCAGAGGAAAGTGTAACTTTCATTGTATGGCCTACAACAATCGCACTATCCTTAACAACCGGTTTCTCTATAATTGATCCTACTGCGAGAATTGCCCCTTCGGGTGGATTTACAATCGCAATAAAATCTTCTACACCAAACATACCGAGATTACTTATAGTAAATGTTCCACCTTGATATTCTTCAGGCTTGAGTTTTCGATTGCGTGCACGTTCAACAAGATCGAGTAATTCGGCATTAATTTGTGGAATAGTTTTTTGCCCACAGTTACGGAGAACAGGTGTTACAAGTCCATCATCAAGTGCGACTGCGACAGCGATATGAGCTTCGCCAAATTGACGTGTAGCATTTCCAAGGTAGGCAGCATTAATATTAGGATGTTTCAGGAGTATAATTGCGGCAGCTTTGACAAGAATATCAGTGAAACCGATTTTGAAACCTGTCATGGTGTTCAATTGATTTCGGAAGGACATGGCTTGTTCCATGTTAATTTCCATGGTCACATAGAAATGTGGAACAGTCTGCTTGCTCTCCTGCATCCTCTTAGCAATTGTTTTACGAATAAGTGATAACTCAATATCGCGATATCCTTCAGAAGGAATAGGAACGGTGGATTTCTTTGTTGTTTCTTTCTTTTCACTCATAAGGGGAACTACATCGCGTTTGATGATTCGTCCTTGTGGACCACTTCCAATAAGTGTTCGAAGTTCTATCTTACTTTCAGCTGCAAGACGCTTTGCAATAGGAGAAGCTTTTACACGACTTCCTGATTCAACAGCCGATAGCGAGCCGGATGTGGATTCTTGGATAGGTAAATTTTTCGATGCATCAATTTTTTCTGAGGATGGCCGAGACGATGGTGCTTCTGTTAGCAAATTTGAAATATCTTCTTTTGCTTCACCAATAATAGCAATTAGTGCACCGATTGCAGCGTGACCACCTTCTGGAATCAGAATTTTTCGCAATACACCCGAATCGTACGCCTCTAATTCCATATCAGCTTTATCGGACTCAATCTCGACTAAAGTCTCTCCCTGTTTGATCTTTTCTCCCTCTTTTTTCAACCATTTCAAAATGACTCCTTCAGTCATCGTGTCGCTCAGTTTCGGCATCAAGATTTTTGTCGCCATCGTATCCTCACGGTTAATCGAGATACATAACTTTTCGTACTGCACGAATTACTTTTTGGATATTTGGGAGCGATGCAACTTCCAAATTATGTGCATAGGGAAGTGGCACATCTTCTTGTGTAACACGCTCCACAGGTGCATCAAGGTCATCGAAACATTTATTGCTTACTTCGTGCGAAATTTGAGCTCCCACGCCAGCAAAAGGCCAACCTTCTTCCACAACAACAAGCCGATTCGTTTTTCTAACAGAACTAAAAATCAAATCCCAATCCATAGGTTTGATTGTGCGCGGATCAATGAGCTCAACACTAATTCCTTCTTCGGCAAGTCGCTGTACTGCTTTCATTGTAATATGTTGAAGAATCTTTGACCAGGAAACTATGGTAACATCAGTCCCTTCTCGAACGATTTCACCAATACCGAATGGAATCGTATATTCACCATCTGGGATTTCGCCTTTCTCTCCATACATCACTTCACTTTCAATAAAGACAACCGGATTATTATCACGGATGGCTGTTTTTAATAATCCTTTTGCATCCCTTGGATTAGAAGGCATGACTACTTTTAAACCTGGGATATGTGCGTAGATGGATTCGAGAGCTTGTGAGTGTGTTGCGGCAAGATTATGTGCTGCACCGCCAGGGCCGCGGAAAACAATCGGAACATTAAAATGCCCACCAGACATTGAAAGCATTTTTGCAGCATGATTGACTATTTGATCGTAAGCAACAAGTGAGAAGTTCCATGTCATAAATTCAACAATGGGGCGCAGTCCAACCATTGCTGCCCCAATTCCAATACCGGCGAAACCAGCCTCTGCAATTGGAGTGTCGATGATTCGTTTTGGTCCATATTTTGCCAAGAGACCTTGACTTACTTTGTAAGCACCATTGTATTGAGCAACTTCTTCACCCATTAAGAAGACACGCTCATCACGTGCCATTTCCTCATCCATTGCTTGATTCAATGCTTCGCGTATACTTACAACGGGCATTTTCTATCTCCATTCTGAAATCTACAGTTTCTCATTGTTCGTTTTCGGTCAATAATCATTATTCCGCGTAGACATCAGTGTATAATTCTTCGAGCGGTGGTTCGGGACTACTCTCAGTAAATTGAACGCACTCTTCGACGATATTCTTAATCCGTTTCTCTGCAGATTCAAAGAAATCATCTGTTGCCAAGTTTGATCCTTTTAGCATATCAGCAAAGACTGTAAGAGGATCTAATCTCTTTTGCTCTTCGACTTCTTCTTTTGTACGGTAATGTCCATGAATTGGATCGGACATGGAATGACCACGATAGCGAAATGTGTGTACTTCTAAGAGAGTCGGTTCATATGTGCTGCGTGCGTGATCGACGGCCGATTTCACCACTTGGTAGACTTTGAGAACGTCATATCCTTCCTGGATTACATCACTGCGCATATTATATGCGGCAGCTTTTTTCACTAATGTGTCAACTGCAGATGCACGATCGACAGCGGTTCCCATTCCGTATTTATTGTTTTCAATAATATAAAGAACAGGTAGCTTCCAAAGAGCAGCAAGATTTAGTGACTCGTGAAATTCGCCGATATTAGTTGCTCCATCACCTAAGAAGCATAGACAAACGCGTTTTTCTCCCCGGTACTTGCTCGCAAACGCTGCTCCAGCAGCAATTGGAATATGTCCACCAACGATTGCATGTCCACCAAGAAAATTCTTCTCTTTGTCGAAGAGATGCATCGAGCCGCCTTTGCCCTTAGTTGTTCCAGTGCTTTTTCCAAGTAACTCTGCAAGTATCCGGCGGGGATCGAGTCCTTTTGAAATCGCCAGTCCATGATCACGGTATGCGGTTATCACATAATCATCCTGATTTATTGCTCCAATTGATCCGGTTGAAACAGCTTCCTGACCATTGTAAAGATGGCAGAATCCACCGATTTTTCCCATTCCATACAATTGTCCGCACTTCTCTTCAAATCGCCTTATAAGAAGCATTTCATCGTACCACTTTAAAAGAACATCAGGGGGAATGTTGAGCAATTTGTTTGTGGCTATTTCCGATTGGAGTTGCGTTGTTTTCATTTCGTTCTGTTCATAGGGTAAATTCTTGATTTTCCTATCTATTAACACACAAATATAAAAAGAAGTTGCAGAAAATAAAGGGAAAATCAATCGTTGGTCGAATAGTTATCGTCAAAAATGCAGGCTACTTTCGGAAAGTCAGAATTTCCCAATTATTTTTATGAGCGATTTTCTTCAATCGCCAATCGGGATTGACAGCAACTGGTTTACCAACAGTTTGAAGCAGTGAGATGTCGTTAATACTATCCGTATAAAAGGAGCAGTCTGATGGAGGAACGCCCAGCTTTTCTAGCAGTTCAAGGGATCGCTTATTCTTTTCATTCCCAAATATAAAAGGGAGATTAAAATCGCCGTTAGTGATATTGTCTTCATACTTCAATGAATTTGTAATCAAGAAATCAACCTGCAGATACTCGGCAAGTGGTTGAACAACATGGGTAAACGATGAAGTGACGAATGCAATTCGTCTGCCTTTTTCTTTGAGTGTACGAATTAATTGTTCGCATTCAGGAAAGATTCGATTTTTAATATTTCTTTCAAAATTAATAACACTGATTTTGGCAAGCTCTTCTTTCTTATAACCTTTGAATCCATGGACACTTTTCTGAATCATTTGAATGTCCATTCTACCAAAATAATATTGCCAAAGAAATACTGGAACCGACAGAAGGGTATGTGCTGAAAACTGTCCAAGTTGCACGCCCATGACTAAAAAATGAAAGCTGGTTGATCCATCAACCACAGTATGATCAATATCGAAGAAATCAATGCCAGAGGACAGAGAAGATTGATATTTCGGCATTAGTTGGTAATATCCGGGCGAGTTACAATTTCAATCTGGCGTGGGATGCATTCGATTACAAGACTTTTTCCTTTTTCACAAATTGTTTCTCCATCAGCATGAACAGCGAGGAAACCATCATCAGTCGAGAGGACGACTTTCTGTGCACGTTTTGTTTTAATGTATTTATTTTCTTTCTGAGTTCCCTTCATGTATTTTCCAATTAGCATTAGCATTTCCCGTCGAGGAGCGTTATTAGCAATACAAAGATCGAATAATCCATCGTCGTTAATTGCTTCAGGCGCCATGAAAAAAGCACCACCAAATCTACGTCCAATCATTATAGACGTCTCGATAGATTTTTGAGTGTGAACTTTTTCGTCTAATTCCATTCTAATATTTGGAGCTTTATAGAATAAAAAAAGAGTTTTTAGTGCACCAATAACATATGTAATAAATCCATGAAGGAATTTCATTTTGGCAGCTTCAAAGCCTACTATAGTCGAAAAACCGACACCAATGCCATTTCCAAAATATCGGCCATCAGGATATAATCCACCAGTTACTTTACCTACATCCATGTATTTTGTATAACCTTCAGAAAGTATTTTGATGTTTTCTTCAAGGTTTTTTGGCAATCCCATTGCATAAGAAAAATCATTACCTCGGCCTATCGGCAATGCTCCCATTATTGGAATAACACGCCCGGCGGTTTTAGCACGCATTAAACCATTGAACACCTCGTTACAGGTTCCATCGCCACCTGCAGCAACTACAACAGGGAATTCTGTTGGATTCGTACTTTCTGCAATCTCAACAGCATGACCGATCCGCTCTGTTAGAACTAACTCATACTGGAGGTTATACTTTTCCATCAGTTGTTTGATCAGTGGAATTTTTGTGCGTGCAGAGTTCATGCCTGCAATGGGGTTGAGTATAATCTTAGTTTTTTGCATTAAGAATTCCTTTATTGCATACGGATTTAATAAAATTCAACAAAAAGTTCTCTTTAAACGTCATACTCAAAAGTGAGCGCTGATTAAGGTATAGTAAATAATCAAGAAAGAAACAAAGGAAAAATAAAGGGTAGCTGTGCTAAGAATACCTTATCAAGGTTTCAGAGTTACCTTCGCAAGGTAACATAGTTCAAACGCAAAGACCTTGCGAAGGTCTCAAAAGAATCTTGATAAGGTCTCTATCGCTTAGCCTATTTGAGCAATACGAGCTTTTTCACATCTGTAAAAACTTGTCCTGAGTTTGCCTGACCGTCCGGCAGGCGGGCCGAAGGATCACCAGCTTGTATTCGATAAAAATAAACACCGCTGGGTAATTCTGCTGCATTCCAGTTTATATTGTGCCTGCCCGCTGGCATTACTCCTGAAGATATTGTTGCAACTTCTTTTCCAATACAATCAAATACTTTTAGAGAAACAAACAATGGGGTTGGAATGTTAAATGAAATTGTTGTGGAAGGATTGAATGGGTTCGGGAAATTTTGCATCAAGATAAAATGATCCTGAATTGATCCAGACATCGATTTTACGTCGGTAGTGGAATTGACCGTAATGGAACCCTTCATTCCTCCCGATGCATGAGGAGTACAAACATAAAAGTGTGTTCCTGTTTGAGTAAGCACGACTGTTCCACCGCCAAAGGGAAGATCAAATCCTCCGTTAGAAGTCGTCCCGTTTACATCCCATGTTGCCTGGCTTACTTCACGCGCATTATGAATCGAGCCAAGAACGAACTTTACCGTATCTCCTAAGTCAATCGTAATGCTGCTCGGCGAGAATGTGAAACCGGAATTGGTTATGGTATGCGTTGTAGAATAACTACTACTTGTGGTTGCCAGTAGGGCAAGTAAGAACATCATTAATTTTTTCAAGTAATTTGTTCCTTTCTTTACATTGTTTAATAGTGACAAAGTCCTTTTCTTGTAGAACACAGCTCTATTCAAAAAAGTGCCTTTTTGGCTATTTTCTTTTTAGTTGAAGAAGCGATGGAAGGAAACAATGGTTTAAAATCATATCAAAGATAAATAAAAACACCGTTTTGAATTTAGGGACACTCATGAAGATGTTCATGAACTATAAATTGAATCTACGACGCATCGATTTGATGAAAAGGAGAGATCGTTCGATTTAATGAAGCATGGATTATGACTCAACGGTTGATTGATAAGTTGTCTTGGAATCATTCGAAAAATGATAAATCTCCTCTTTGATACTAGGTTGTGGGTGAGTAGTGTCACATAAAAAGATGTTGTAACAGCTTACCATCCTATATAAAACTTCAAGTCATACAAAGAAAGGAGTGAGCGTATGAAAACATCATTACGCATTTTGATATGCCTTGTTTTCTTATTGATGATAGGGGAATCAGCGACTGCACAGGTGACAAGCTTTACAGTTAACGGTTTAACAAGTGGCATTACATTTGTCACAGGCAGCAAAATGAGTTGGGAAATTGGATTACCACCAGGCCATACGGCAAAGAATATTTTGATCATCGATGTGAACGGAAATGGAACATTTGAAGAAGGAACCGACATTCCAATGGTTGAATTCAAACAAACTGATGGTGTAGTAATAGGAACAGACGGTCCGAACGATCAAGATGCAACTGTTAATGGAATGATTAAGTTTTCTATATCGTTAGGCTTGGCACCATGTAAATGGATTTTTGGAACTAAAGATGAAGATGCGATTGTTGATCCCGGTGTCTTCCGTGCATTTACAGTTACTGCTCTTCAGTCTCCGATGGCAACCATTTCTGGAACAATTACCGCACCACAAGGTGTAAATAAAATGAACATTATTATTGAAGCACGACCAGATAACGGGGATGATATGAATTTCTGGCATGGACTTACTGATGCTAACGGGAACTACAGTATTGGAGTTGGGAATTCAGAAGCCATAGGCTCGTCATGGAGGATTAGTCCTGCTGAAGGGATGAACCAGAATTTTGGACCGTACCTATTTGCACCACGGAAACAAGTTTTTATTCTTACTGCAACGAATACTAATATTAATTTTCAAATGGTGAAAGGAACTGTTATTGCAGGTAAAGTAACATCAAATTCCATACCGATTCCTAATGCTCATGTTGAAGCACTTGATGCTATTCAGCCAAGCAATTGGACCATCTCGTTCAATGTAAACACACATGGGGATGGCTCATACTATATGGTGGTTCCAGCAGGTAAGTATTTTTTCTTTTTTAATGCAAGAGGTTATTTTGGACGATGGTACAACGATAAACAATGGAACCAAAATAATGCCTATGATACTGTTACGGTAATCAGTCAGGATACTATTTGGAACATCAATGCCGATCTACAAAAAGGTTCTCTCTTATCAGGTCGTGTTACGAATTGGGGATTACCAGTGAAAGCTCAAGTGTATGTCGGAACTCAAGCTGGCAACGACTTCAACAGCATGAGCAATAGTACCAATGACAACGGTGAATATGACTTTACGTTGAATCCAGGTACATACTATGTTTGGTTCGAATACGAAGGAAGTACAATCTACTATGACCAAAAATCTTATAGCAACGAAGCAATATCAATAACTGTAACTAGCACTGAAGATCACAGTAATATTAGTGCTGATTTCCAAATTGGAATGCCACCAACTCCGCCACCTCCGGAAATTCTCCAGGTTTGGGATGTACCGGATGATCAAGGGAAGAATGTATTTGTAAAGTGGTCATATAATGAACCAGCTATTAACATGAATACGGAAATACCATTTATTGTTGATCATTATTCAATTTGGCGGCTTGACGATCCCGACACTACTTGGGTAGGTAGAGTGGACGCAGCACACCTTTCAACTTATACGGTTTCAGTACCAACTCTTTTTGATTCTACAAAATCACACGGGATGTTCGAGAGTCATTTCATCGTTATAGCACATTATATCTTGAATATTGCTACGCTCACTTCACTTCCTGCCAGCGGTTATTCAGTGGATAATCTTGCACCAAACACTCCAGGTGGTGTGAGTTCATCAATCATAGCGGGAAACTTCGTACTTTCGTGGAACAAATCACTTGATGAAGATTTCAGATATTTCAGTGTATATCGTTCCACAAATAAGAATTTTTCAATTGCCGGGATGAATCCCATCGGAATGACCACTGATCCGACTTTCTCTGATCCAGTACCAATACCGTCGGTTGTATACTACTACAAGATCACAGCAACCGATTTCTCCGGTAATGAAAGTCTGCCAAGTAACAGCCTTACAACAGGTATTGCAGAAGAGTCATCACTGCCAACCGATTTTGTTCTTCATCAAAACTTTCCGAATCCTTTTAATCCAAGCACAACGATTGTGTATGAACTCCCGAAGGAATCGTATGTATTGTTAACGGTCTACAATATGATAGGTCAGGAAGTCCGTTCACTCATCAACGGATTGAAACCTGCCGGACGCCATACGGCAACGTTCGATGCTTCAGGTTTGTCAAGCGGAATGTATATCTATCAGCTCAAAGCTGAAGGAAAGGTCTTCGTTCAAAAAATGAATCTTCTTAAATAATCGAATCCGTAATCGAGTCGGGTGAAATAGACTCCGGTTCAGCACGTCGAAATTCATGAAACAAATCAGTGTTAGCAATAGACGCTAACCCTGTATGTTTTCGAAGCGGGCTTGCCCCAATGAAGCACACAGTGCGCAATCGGGGGCCGATCCCGTTTCACTTTGTTCAACGGGACAGGCGAGACTTCCCGATTCGTAGAATCGGGACGACCTCCTGCGTCTATAACCAAACGTTCAATGTATGAACGGCTTTTCATACGTTTAATTTCTAATTCGTGTTTAAGTGCATCTGATTTGTTAAGAAATTCTTTGAAATAAACGATAATCCAAGGTCTTTTAGCTTTCGTCGATTTTGTCCATCCATCATTATGCCGTTGAAGACGTAATGAAAGGTCATGGGTTGAACCGATGTAATAGCTTCTATCAACAGAACTTTGAATAATATAAGTGTAGTGTGGCATAAAAGAAAAGCCTACATATTTGATGTAGGCTTGATTATACTTGCGGGGCCGACGAGACTCGAACTCGCGACCTCCTGCGTGACAGGCAGGCGCTCTAACCAAGCTGAGCTACGACCCCGATTGGATTGTAAAGGAAATCATTGCAAAGTCCCGCTGAAAGCAGGGCTTAGCTACAATTCAAAATATTTATTACAATTTAACATACATTGTCTCTTGAATCAAGAAGAATATTGGTTCTGAATTTAGAATTTCTTGTTTCGTGATTCGAATGAGAATAAAATCATTGAAAAATTGAATTCAAGATTACTTTGCCATTACTAACCTCTAAAACAGATACAAAATAATTCAATGAACTATTAAAAAAGAGAAGATGTCGTTTTTCAGACGGTGAAGTTAGTTATTGGGATTTTCTGAAATTGAGTGCCTATCAAAAAAATGATTCAGATACGATTTCAAAAAATCATTTTATAATGACATTAGCTTTTTGGATGGTGAAGTTCATAATTCTTGCTAATCTGATAAAAAGGAAAAGAAAGACCTGTAAACATTGAGGAAAACAAATTTTCTTATTGACATTTGAATGAAAAAGAGCATATATTTCGTCATTGTTTATGTGAAAATAGAGGAGTGTATTGATATTACTCCCTATAATCGGTTAGTTAACAAAAACAAATCAAAATATTATACACCACTTTTTGAGGGACTCTTATGGGAAAAGCAATGACCAAAAGCCAGATTGCAGCTCATCTTGCAAGCAAGTATGAGTTGAAGAAGAAAGAAGCTGTCGGTATTTTAGAAGAGATAGCCAATTTAGCATATCGCGAAGCAAAAAATTCGTTTACTCTTCCTGGTATCGGCAAGTTGGTGTTGGTCGAACGAAAGGCTCGTATTGGTCGTAATCCAGCCACTGGAGAACAGATCAATATTCCAGCAAAGACGGTATTAAAATTCCGTGTTGCAAAGGCTGCAAAAGAAGCCGTTTTGAAGAAGTAGAAAGAAATAGATATTGAAAAAGAAGGCGCCGAGGATTTTACTCGACGCTTTTTTTTTCTAATCATCTTCAAAAAGATACACATTTACTGACAGAGTCTCAGCTATGAAAATTTTCTCACTACTTAAGTGAGGTGTGACAATGAACGATTTTTACCCTCAAACCGAAAAACCTCTCTATTTGAATATTATTTGGCATCAACATCAACCATTATATCTCGATCCAGAAACAGATCAATTACAGGGCCCTTGGGTACGCACACATGGCACAAAAGATTATTACGATATGGCTGCGATACTTGAGAAGTATCCTGACGTTCATTTTACAGTCAATTTAACATCTTCGTTACTTTTTCAATTGCAGGAATATTATGTTAAACGATTATCACCGTTCGTCAATGTTCGAAAAAATTCTATAGATGCGAAGAAATACTTTGCAGCTTGGAAAGGCAAAACGGATCCATGGATCGATCTTGCGCTTAAACCAACCGGTCAATTCAACGAACTTGATATCAAATTTTTACTAACAAACGTCTGGAATGCATTTGGAGTAAGCGAAATAGTAATTAATCGATTCCCTGAGTATCGAAGCCTGAAGCAGAAGTATTTAGCAAATGGTACCCAAGGCCTTACTGAACAGGAATTACGTGAAATCAAGTTTTGGTTTTATCTGTCTTTGTTCGATCCAGACTTTCTGGAGCATCCGCAGAAATTGGGTACTGGAGTATCCATTGATTTAACTGATTTGATACAAAAAAAATCGGATGGCACATACATTTTGCGGAAATTTATTACCGAAGACCTATGTAATCGAATTGTAGCTGAAACAGTAAAAGTACTGGCTGCGATAATACCCATTCATAGAAGATTAATGTATCACCCTTATACCTATCAAGGTCAGATTGAAGTAATAACTACACCATATTGTCATCCTATTCTTCCGTTAATATACGATTCGGACTTAGCAAAACTCTGCCAACCTAATGATCCAATGCCCTCAAGGTTTCATTATCCAAAAGATGCAGAGGCACAAGTCGCTAAAGCAGTTAATGCTTTTCGAAGAACGTTCGGAAAGAAACCGACTGGTATGTGGCCAGGCGAAGGTTCTATTGCGCACGATGTGATCCCGGTTTTTGCACATCAAGATATTCAATGGATTGCAACAGATCAAAAGATACTCGAAAGATCGAAACCAAACGGACAGCCGTGTTACTATCCATATGCAGTTTATTCTGAAAATAATTCACAAGCAGCTTCTGCGGTCGTGATGGTATTTCGTGAAACTGAATTGTCCGATAAAATTGGTTTTGTCTATAAAAATTACAATGGGGAAGATGCTGCAAACGATTTTATTCAAAATGCCCTTAATTTTGCACCGAAAAAGGATGAACCAGATCGGCTTCTTACAGTTATTCTTGACGGAGAAAATGCGTGGGAATGGTATCAATATGATAACGATGGAAAAGTATTCCAGAATGCACTCTATCGTAAACTGACTGCACTTTATCAAACACGGCAGATCATTACAACAACTGTGACCGAATATATTTTTGGAAATCAATTCAGAAATATTCCCGCGCATCCTGTTCATACATTACCAAAAATTGAATGGCTCTGGCCTGGTTCATGGATCAACGCAAACTTTGACACGTGGATAGGTGAACCTGAAGAAAATCAAGCATGGGAATACCTTCTCACAGCAAGGAAGGACTTAGAAGTGTCGGGGCTTGCTCAGCCAGATCCCAAAAAACCGATTCCAAAGGAAAAAACTAAAGCATGGTATATTTATCGTGCTTGGGAATCTCTTTATGCGGCAGAAGGATCCGATTGGTTTTGGTGGTATGGAACAGACCAAAATGCACCGGCAGGTGATCGACCGTTCGACATTGCATTCATCACGCATCTCAAAAATATCTACAAATTCGCACGTCTCGCAAAAGGGAAAATGCCCAAGAGAGAATTTAGACCAATAATCAATACAACGTCATCTAATATTCCATTACCTTCTCAGGGAACGATGGCTCAAAGTCAAGAAGATCTCGTAACGGTAGTATTTCAGTGTGATGCACGCGATTTATATGTTCGAACCTCAATTTTTATTGTAGGTAACCATGATTCGCTTGGAAGTTGGATTCCCAATAAAGTACGTCTATATAACGATGGTACGCATGGCGACACTGTCGCAGATGATAGTATTTGGACAGTCGAAATTCAATTGCCTATTGGCGCACAGATAGAGTATAAGTATACAAATAGTGGAGCTGAAGGAAATTGGAATCCTGGAGAAGAATTTTCGGCATTAAATCGAAGTATTAAAATTGAGAAGGGAGAATCTGGTAAAATGATTATCCTTGATAAATTTGGAACTTTCTAATCTCGGAATTAAGAAAGTGTTAATGAGACCGAACATTTCTCTGATATTGATTCTAAGTTTTGGATTATGGATTTCGTTTAATGTCTTCGGATGTGCGGAAAAAAAATATTCCGAATTACCAGCGAGAAAAAGTGCTGAGTGGGTAAAAAACGCAGTTATTTACCAAGCGAATTTACGTTCATTTTCAAAAGAAGGGACATTCAAAGCTTTCGAAAAAAGAATTCCGGATCTTAAAAAGCTTGGCGTCTCTGTCATTTCTTTATTACCTGTTCATCCGATTGGAGAACTTAACCGAAAAGGTGCTTTGGGAAATCCGTTTGCCATCAAAGATTTTTACGGAATTAATCCTGAATTTGGCTCATTGAACGATTTGCAATCACTTATCGCTACTACACATCGACAAGGATTAAAGATCATTCTTGGATTCGTCGCTAATCAAGCAGCGTGGGATAATCGTCTGATTATGGAACATCCAGAATGGTTCATTCAGAATGATGAGGGTGCAATTGTTTCGCCTAATCCAGATTCGTACGATGTTGCAGAAATAGATTTAAATCAGCATGAAGCTCGTAAATATATAATCGCTGTTTTAAAATACTGGATTAACGAGGTAGATGTCGATGGATTTTCTTTTATCTCCACAGCTTCGACACCATTAGATTTTTGGATTTTAACTCGTCATGTGTTGGAACAAAACAAGTCAATAATGATGATAGCTGATGAAAGCGAGCCTGAATATCACCTTGAAGCATTCGATGTAACAAGTGGTTGGAGTGTTTTTCATGCAGTTAATAATTCCCTTCGCAAAAGTGCGAGTGCGTTTCCGATTGATGACTCATTAAGGAGTGAAGAAGATTCATTACCTATTGGTTCGTTGCGATTGAGATATTTGTTGCCTCAGCAAGTAAGTGATCAAAGTGATAGTCTTGCGCCAATCGGTAATTTCCAAAAACAACTTATTCAATCTTTGTTATTATTTACATTACCTGGTATTCCGTTTATTGTAAGCGGAGAGGAAATCGGTTCTACCAAACGATTTGATCTTTTTGATAAATATGAATTGGATTGGGTAAGTGGCAAAGAAATCAAGACGTTCTATGAACAACTTGGTGCATTAAGAATATGTCATCCAGCGATTCAGAGTGGTTCGTACGAGCATTTAAAGCAAAATCATGAACAGATATTACCTTTTATAAGAACATCTTCTATGGATTCAATTCTTATCATCATCAATACATCAGAAACTAAGGTGTCTACTAATGTAAGTCTCTCGAACAATCATTATATCAGATGGGAAGATCAATTCACGAAAACAATTTATAAAATGCAGGATTCATCATTAACCGTTCTACTCGGTCCATTACAATTTCTAGCGTTGGTGCCAGTTAAGGAGAAGGGGAATCAATGAAATTTCATACAGAATATTTATGGTTTCAGACAAAGAAACATCGCGAGTATTTGAATATTACATCTGAAATCGAACGAATTCTTGAAAAGAGTAGCATTCGGGATGGGATGGTTCTCGTTTCTGCGATGCATATTACTGCTGGTGTTTATATTAATGATGCAGAATCTGGTTTGATTCAAGATATTGATGAATGGTTGGAAAAGCTTGCCCCATTTGATCCAACCTATCGACATCATCGAACTGGTGAATCGAACGGTGACGCGCACTTGAAAAGTCTACTGGTTCATCATGAAGTCCTAGTACCAATAACAAATGGTAAATTAGATTTTGGGCCTTGGCAGCAAATATATTATGCCGAATTTGATGGTCAACGACGGAAACGAGTGATCGTCAAAGTCATGGGCGAATAAATGCAATCATCAGTTATATCGGGATCTGATGTCAATAAAAGCAAAACATATTTTTGAATACATTCTTTTTCAAGGATTAGTATTTTTCGTTCGTCTTTTTCCATTGAGCTGTATTTCAAGAATAGGAGGCTCATTAGCACACATTTGTTTTCCATTGCTAAAATCACGAAGGATGGTCGCACTTCAAAATCTACGAAATGCTTTTCCAGAATCGAATGTAGCACGACTGGAATCAATAGCGTTAAAATCTTTTCAAAGTGTCTGCATCACGTTTCTCGAACTAATCTGGCTTCCAATGTTATCGAGGAATGGTGTTCGCCAAAGAGTTCAGATTGACAATATTGAGCTCGTCAATCAACTGATGAATGACGAGAAAGGTATAATTTTTCTCACAGCGCATTTTGGAAGTTGGGAATTAGCAATACAAGCAATTATGGTTCATCTAAACGCACCAGTCTGCGCGATAGCTAAAACACAATCAAATGTTCTTGTTGATAGAGCCATAACACGCTGGAGAGAGGTGAATGGTCTGAAAACTGTTCCAATGGGCGCTGGTGTACGCGAAATCCTTCGTGTGTTAGGTCAAAAAGGAATTGTTGCTATGGCTGCAGATCAATCTGCGGCTAAGGAAAGCGTGGCAGTAGAATTTTTTGGGCGAACTGTTCCGACATTTCAAGGACCAGCAGTATTTTCATTGAAAACCGGTGCACCTATCGTTTTAGGATGCACAGTGCGTCAGCAGAATGGGACATATCAAATGCATTTAGTTCATGTACGAAGTGATGATCTTGTTGGAGCATCGGAACAAAATATTCGTATTCTAACACAGCGGCAGGTTCGGGCGACGGAAGAAATTATTCGTAAATATCCTGAACAATGGATGTGGATGCACAAACGCTGGAAACATGTTCCTGAGCGTATAGAAGGAGTATGAAGGATTTGAAGTTTAACAAGATTCTTGTTATTCAAACAGCATTCATCGGCGATGCTATATTGACATTACCACTTATCCAAACGTTGAAGGAAAGGTTTCCACTTTCTTCGATCGATGTTGTTGTCGTTCCACGAACTTCAGAAATCTTTTCCAATCATCCTGCTATTTCTACCATTCATACATACGATAAGAATGGTAAAGAAAAGGGTATTAGCGCGTTTTGGAATTTGCGTAACAAATTGTATAGGAATGCATATGATCTAGTTATGGTTCCTCATCGGTCTTTGCGAAGTGCACTGCTTGCGTGGTTTTTGAAATCCAGAATGAGTATTGGTTTTAATCGTAGTACGGGAAGAATTATGTTTACAAATGTGGTTCGATATGAACCACTCGATCATGAAATCGACCGAAATCTTGCATTATTATCGCCTTTGCAGCTTGATGCGTATAAAGATATTCTTCCCAAAGTGTTTCCTTCAAAAGAAGATATTCAGATTGTAAATTCACTTTTAGAGAGAATTGAATTATCAATTAATCATCGCATTGTAACAATCGCACCAGGCACCATCTGGTTTACAAAACGTTGGCCTGCAGATCGATTCTCAGCGTTGTGCGAATTACTTTCAGAAGAATGTGATTCCATTCTTCTAATTGGCGGTAAAGAAGATTCCAACTTATGCGAGGAAATAATTGGATCTACAAGAAAAAAACGGATTCTTAGTTTTGCTGGGAAATTGACTTTGCTTCAATCTGCGGAATTAATCCGACGATCGAAAGTTCTGATTTCTAATGATAGTGCTCCAATGCATCTTGCAGTTGCAATCGGAACTCCTGTGATTGCAATTTTTGGTGCAACAGTACCAGAATTTGGTTTTTCTCCACGCGGACCACGGAACATTGTCGTTGAACGCAACGGACTTTCATGTCGGCCATGTGCAATTCATGGTGGTAATAAATGTCCAATAAAGACATTTGAATGTATGCTATCGATTACGCATCAATTGATTGCAGAAAAAGCGTTGCCATTCCTTAGATAATTAAAAATATCTGCATTTGAATATAGACCAAAACTTCTCTACATTTGTATTAGAGAGAAAACAAGATGCTTGCGCCCGTAGCTCAGCTGGATAGAGCGACAGCCTCCGGAGCTGTAGGCCAGGCGTTCGAATCGCCTCGGGCGCACATGTTTAACTAAATAACGATGTAGGAAATAATATGTTAAAACCGCAGAAAAAAGTATCAAAAAAAGAAATCAAAGAAGATAAGCTAGTCACATCATATTTTGAGACTAGAAAATGGATTGAACAGAATAAAAGAATCGTAGGCTATATCATCGCCACGCCACTAATTATCGCATTATTAGGATTTTGGTGGTACCAGAAATCAAAAGACTGGAACGACCAAGCGACCACAATGCTTGCCAAGATTATCCATTATTATGACGAAGGTCGATACGACATGGCGATCAACGGCGTTCCTCAAGAAGGTACACAAGGCCTTCAAGCTATAGTTGAAGAGTATGGAAGTACAAAAACAGGTCAGATTGCCAAACTATATTTAGCGAATGCATATTATTCCACTAAGAATTATGATAAAGCTCTTGAATATTATGATGCTATAAGTGTATCCGATCAATTAGTTACTTCTACCGCGTACGCTGGAATGGCTTCGTGTTACGAAATTAAAGGTGAACTCGAAAAAGCTGCTGCGTATTTTGAAAAAGCGGCAGCTAAAAATATGACAATAGGTCACGCACCGGAAAATTTACAAAAATCAGCTATGAATTATGCGGCAATTGGGAAAAAAGATAAAGCCGTTGAGCTTTTAAAAACACTGAAGAAGGAATTTCCTACATCGATAATTGCTCGTGATGTTGACCGATTCATCGCTCAATATAGTTCCTAGTTCATCGTTGTAAATAATTTCACCTCCTGTGAATAGTGCAACACTGCGAAAAGCTTAATTTTTACAGAAATTATTAGATCAATTCATTCCAAATTGTAACTTTTTTGTTTTTTTAACGAAAAAGAGAGTGGAATAATATAGCTTTTCCAGTGTATAAAGAAAAATAACAAGCGAATAGAGGATCCGTGTCGAGGTTACAACGAATAGCACTTCTAGCCATTCCGGCAATCCTTCTACCTGTTGTATTTGTATATGATGTTGTTCGCTCTGCAGTTGAGTTTGAAGTAACAAGCCTAACAACTATTCGCGAATTTGGTGTAGTTGTTTCATTCATTGCGATAGGGCTCTTTATTCGGAATCGGCGAAAGAGCGTCAATCGGAATGCACCAAAAGAAATTGGGCGACTTTTTTTCGCGGTTTTTTTTGGAATATTGGTTATTGCGTTAAGCACTTTTATTCAACCCACCTCAGTCCCAGAACGTTCGGCACCAAATATTCATCTTTCTGCGTTATCCATGCTCGCAACTTCTGGACAATCATTACTTCTTGGTATTGTATCAATATATCTTCTCTTTATTATTCATGATTTAGTGTTATTTAAACGCCGTAAATCAACTCGTCGGTACTACATCGCATATTTTGTTTTACTTTTTATTTCTTGTGCTATGGAACTGCCGTTTATTCGATTCGAGAATGGCTTACTGAGTTCAATATTCTTTTCTTTGACGATTGTACTAATCATAATAAATTCATTCAGACAAAATTGGATTGTTTACCTTTCTAAGCGCGAGAAAGGATATTCAATTATTTATTCTGTTTTACTTTTTTTTGCACTAGTAGTTTTGGATATTTATCTCGCTCAAAGGACTGGAACAAATAATCTTCTAAAGTCATACAGTTCTACCTTGCATACTTTTATATGGTTAAATTCGATCTTTGGAACGATTTATTTTGGAGTAACTTTTATAAGTACACTCTTCCATCTACCTACTGCAGAGGTGTTTGAGCGAAAACAATCAGAGCTAAATTCGTTGCACAATTTGAGTAGATTAGTAACACAAGTATTCGACTTTAACGACTTGCTTAATACAGTTACTCAAATGACAATGGAAGTCTGTGGTGCGCGGAGTGTTTGGTTGGAGTTATATACAGTAAATGAAGATTCTGGCGAGATGTCGGTTGCTGTTGCAGCAAAAAAGAACATCAGTCAAGAAGAGATCGATCTTATTATTTCAGATGGTGGCAATCAGCTGCGCCATTATTTCATCGATACAAAGAAGGTGCTCCTGATTGATGATATTTGGTCTGATCGACGAACGAAGTTTCTAAAAGATAAAGGATTTACACGTGGCTCGCTTCTAACGGTTCCGCTGCTTTCGCATGGCAAACTCATCGGAGTATTGCACGCAACAAAAGAATTTCAAAATGCATTTGACCAAGATGATATTGACGTGATGACAACATTTGCTGACCACGTAAGTATTGCAATTGAAAATTCCCGACTTATTGCAAAATCAATAGAACGGGAAAGATTTCATCAGGAGATGATGGTAGCGCAACGAATGCAAAAGCGTCTTCTTCCACAAAAATTACCAAAACTTCCTCAGGTGGAATTTGCGGTAGTATCTGAATCGTCAATGGAGGTTGGTGGTGATTATTATGATGTTCTTATCCTCTCGGACGATCGCATCGGTATAGTTGTTGGTGATGTATCTGGTAAAGGCGTATCAGCTGCATTTTATATGGCTGAAGTGAAAGGTATTGTACTTTCATTAAGCAAAATCTGTTCTACACCAAGCGAATTACTATTACGGGCAAATGATTCTCTCTTAGAAAGTTTAGAAAAGAGCGCATTTATTAGTGCTATCTATGGAGTTTTGGATATTCAGGATGCGAGTCTGACTTTAGCAAGAGCAGGCCATTGTCCTGCGATTTTCGTTTCTGAGGAAACCGTAGAATTGGTTAGACCAAATGGAGTCGGTTTAGGACTTACTAACGATTTGAATTTTAAGAAAGCAACTGAAGAACGTGTTCTTCGACTAAAACCTGGAGATATTTGTATCTTCTATACGGATGGTGTTACAGAAGCTCGGAATGCACAAATGGAAGAATATGGCTACGAGCGTTTGGTCAAAGTAGTTCAGGAGTGCAGAAATTGTTCTGCTGAACGCATGAAGGAAAATATTCTGCAAAGCGTTCAAACTTTTATCGGATCGGGAGCGTATACTGATGATATAACGCTCATTGTGGTGAAGTGGTTAGGAAATTCATAAAAATGATTAAATTGGAATGCAAATGATAGTTTGGATAGAGTGACAAGAAGGAGACCACCATGACTGATTTTAAAATCCACCAGCGGGACGGAGAAGGGGTGAGTGTCATCGAATTGAAGGGGTATCTCGATGCACACACTGCACCCGATCTTGAAACCGCATTTCAAAAATTGTTAACGGAAAAGAAATACAATATTGTCGTGAACTGTCGCGACCTTTCCTATATCAGCAGTGCCGGCTTGGGTGTATTTATGGCCTATGTTGAGGATATAAGGAAGAATAAAGGTGATATCAAATTGACGAATATGACTCCAAAAGTCTATAATGTCTTTGATCTTCTTGGATTTCCTATATTGTATGAAATATACAAAGATGAGAAAGAAGCAATTGTACGTTTTAATGTACTGAAATGATTATCATAGCTGTCATTTTATTCTAACATAGATATAATGATATCACGACGAAACCTAATAATTAAGAGAATTCCCAGCCGCACTGAAAACCTCCTAGAGGTTAGGGAATTCGTAGGTACAGCCGCACGATCATTCGGATTTTCTGAAGAAGATATTGCAAATATCGTACTTGCTGTTGATGAAGCTTGTACAAATATCATCAAACATGCATATCAATATGCAAATGATAGAGAAATTGAAGTTACAATTCTTCCCAGTCAACAATCATTCGAAATCAGGATTTTCGACAACGGAAAAGCATTCGATCCAGAGGCATTGCGTCCTCCAAATTTAAAAGAACACATCGGTCACCATCGGAGAGGTGGATTGGGTGTATATTTGATGAAACGACTTATGGATAAAGTTGAATACAGTTTTAATCCAGGAAAGAAAAACGAAGTACGCCTTATAAAATATCGTTCAACTTCATCAGTTGTGTCCGGGAGGTAAAGACGATACATAAAAAAATAAAATCTGATATCAAAGATCATAAGCAATCATCAGATCTTCTACCATTTTTTGAATTTAGCACAATCATCAACTCTTCCCTCGAGTTAGATTTTATTCTCAATACCATACTTCGAACATTTATGGGAAAGATGTTGGTTACTCGAGGTATTGTCTTCATTAAGCATGGTGAAAAATTATTTCATATTATTGCTGCGAAAGGTGTTGATCCGTCGATTGTCGGGCAGAACGTAGAAATTGAAAAACCTTTTCGATCCATTCGATCAATTAATTCACACAATAGCCGAAATGTGTTGTGGTTTAATTTTCTTTTACAGCACGGACAGGCTCTTATTATTCCCATTCTCTCGCAACGCCGTATTGTTGGATATATCACTCTAGGGGAGCGTATGTCAAAGTCGAAGTATTCCCCGACAAACAAAAAAGTGATTCAATCACTTGTTAATCTATCGGGTACTGCTATAGAGAAAGCGTTGATCATCGATCAGGTAAAAGAGGCAAATCGAAATCTTGATAGAAAAGTACAAGAACTCAATACACTGTTTGACTTAAGCAAGGAATTCAATATCGGATTAGATGAAAAGAAAGTAATTCGATTAGTGACCTTTGCACTTCTTGGGCAGATTGGAACAAAAAGTTATGCGATATGTTTAAAACGTGAGCATGAACTACAGATTATTGCTTCGCGGATTGAAGGGAATGTAAATTTACATGAAATCCTTCCAGCTTTTTGTAATCTTGCTCGTGCTGCGACCACAGAAGATTTGTTGAAGCAAAAAGCATATCGAGTTCCTGCTGCACTATTAATCCAAATCGGAATAAAAGCACTTATCCCGATGCACATTCAACAAAAAACAATGGGAATAATTCTGCTTGGCGATCGATTACGTGGTGGCTCGTTTACTCAAGCCGATCTCGAATTTCTCTACTCACTCGGGAATCTGGCAATTATATCCATCGAAAACGCCCGACTCTTTAAAGAAGCGATTGAGAAGCAGCGTATGGAAGATGAACTCAATATCGCGCGTGAAATTCAACAAGGCCTCCTTCCGGAAAAAATTCCAATAATCCCAAATTTTGATGTCGCTGCGTTAACTATACCATCAAAAGAAGTCGGTGGGGACTACTACGATATCATTACACGACAAAGCGAAGAATTTATTCTTGCTATTGGTGATGTATCGGGAAAAGGAACACCTGCTGCACTTCTCATGTCAAATGTTCAGGCGGCATTGAGAGCACTTTCACCGTTTTGCGATTCCGTTTCTAAGACTACTGGACAAATTAATGATTTAACATGTTCTAATACTCGTGGTGGAAGTAGGTTTATAACATTTTTCTGGGGAATCTTGAATCCGTCCTCCCGGCAATTTCGTTACACTAATGCTGGGCATAATCCACCTTTTTTATTGCGTTCAGATGGTAAGATAGAAGAGCTGGAGGAAGGGGGAATGATTTTGGGAATATTTAACACTCAGACACCTTACGCAGAAGCATCGATAACATTTTCACCGGGAGATATATTGGTGATGTATACAGATGGTGTAAGCGAAGCGATGGATCAGCACGGCGAACAGTTTTCTGAGGAAAAATTACTGGAAGTTTTAAAAAACTCCACGAAACTTTCAGCTCAGGAAATTATTAAGAAAGTTCAAAAAGCACTCGCAGCTCATACTCAAAATACACCACCTTCGGATGATATTACAATGTTGGTATTAAAAGCATTGTCATAGTCACTTCTTTTATCTTCACATTGCTAATCCCACACACTTTAATTAAATTGCATTGAGCAGGAATAACCTGTCATCGTATTTTCTTCCCTGGAATAATGGATAGTTATAGATATGAAGTATGAATTTTTAAAAATAGAAAAGAAGTGGCAGGAATTTTGGGATCGCGAAAATACCTTTCGAGTCCTCGATGATTATTCTAAACAAAAATTATATGTACTTGATATGTTTCCATATCCATCTGGTGCTGGACTGCATGTTGGACATCCAGAAGGCTATACCGCGACTGATATACTTTGCCGGTTTAAGCGAATGAACGGATATAATGTACTCCATCCTATGGGATGGGACGCGTTTGGTTTACCAGCAGAACGATATGCAATGCAGACGAATATCCATCCAAGTGTTACTACAAATCAAAATGTTGATACTTTTCGGCGCCAAATTAAGATGTTGGGCTTGAGCTATGATTGGGATCGTGAGGTAAATACGACCGATCCAAAATACTACAAATGGACTCAATGGATATTTTTAAAAATATATAATTCTTGGTTCGACCCTAGAGAAAACAAAGCTAAACCAATCAGTGCGTTGGAAGAAGAACTCGATAATTATGGAACATCTAAACTCAACATAACTAATCATTTTACCGCAGACGAATGGAAAAAGAAATCTAAGAAAGAACAACATGATTTTATTGCAAAGTATAGACTTGCGTATGTTGCAGAGATTCCGGTAAACTGGTGTGAAGCACTCGGAACTGTATTGGCGAATGAAGAAGTCTCAGAATGGACAGAAAAAGGATATACGGTTGAACGTCGTCCCATGCATCAATGGATGATGAGGATTACAGCATATGCCGAACGACTTTTAGAAGACGCAAAAGAGCTCGATTGGCCTATCTCCACTCTTGAGCAGCAACGCAATTGGATTGGGCGATCAGAGGGAGCAGACGTCGAATTTCGTATTGAAGGGAAGAACGAGAAAATTCCTGTATTTACAACACGACCTGATACGCTCTTTGGTGCAACCTACATGGTTCTTGCACCTGAACATCCTTTAGTAGATGTTGTATCAACACCAGAAATGTACCAGGAAGTTCAGAATTACAAAAAAGAGGCAATACTTAAAAGTGAACTTGAACGAGGTACTGAGAAAGAAAAAACTGGCGTTTTCACAGGTGGATACGCATTGAATCCGACAACTGGGAAGCAAATACCTGTTTGGATTGCAGACTATGTGTTGATGGGATATGGTACTGGTGCAATAATGGCAGTTCCGGGTCATGATGAACGTGATATGGAATTTGCAAAGAAATTTCAGCTTCCAATTGTCAAAGTGGTAGATGGAGGTCCAGGCGCACTTGAGTGTTTTGTGGATGATGGAATTGGAATGAATTCGGCCAACGACGAAGTATCTCTTAATGGTCTAAGAACTCCTGAAGCAAAGAAAAAAATTATCTCCTGGTTAGAGAAAAAAGGATTGGGAAAATCTGCCGTACAATACAAACTTCGCGATTGGCTTTTTTCGAGGCAGCGATATTGGGGCGAACCGATACCTATTATCTATTTGGAAGATGAAACTCTTAAGGCACTCAGTGAAAAGGATTTACCTCTTGAACTACCAAATTTGGAAAAATTTCAACCAAGTGGTACAACGGAATCACCTTTAGCATTAGCTACAAGTTGGATGAATATTGTGGACGAAGAAACAGGCCTGAAAGGTCGGCGGGAAACTAATACAATGCCACAATGGGCCGGATCTTGCTGGTATTACCTTCGATTTATTGATCCTTTGAATGATCAGATAATCTGTGATCCACAAAAAGAAAAGAATTGGATGCCCATCGACTTGTATGTCGGTGGTTCAGAACATGCTGTTCTTCATTTGATGTATGCACGGTTTTGGCATAAAGTCCTCTTCGACCTTGGTTATGTAAGCACAAAAGAACCTTTTATGAAACTCCGTCATCAGGGAATTATACTAGGTGAAGATTCTCGTAAAATGTCTAAATCGCGTGGAAATGTTGTAAATCCTGATGATGTAGTAAAAGAATATGGTGCCGATTCAATGCGTTTATTCGAAATGTTTATGGGTCCATTAGAAGAAATGAAACCTTGGAGTACACGCGGTGTTGAAGGTGTCTTTCGTTTTCTTAATCGTGTTTGGAGAATGTTCGTAAATGAGGAGGGGAAAATAGACTCATCGATTCAGGATATACAACCATCAGTCGATTTTGAGCGGCTCTTTCATCAAACTGTAAAAAAGGTTGGGGAAGATATTCAAGGACTTCGATTTAATACGGCCATATCACAAATGATGATTTTTCTCAATGAAGCAATGAAAATCGAGATAAAGCCTCGAAAATTAATGGAAAATTTTGTTCTTCTGTTGTCGCCTTTTGCTCCACATATTGCCGAAGAGCTATGGCAAAAATTGGATCATTCAAAATCGTTAGCGTATGAATCATGGCCAGTCTATGTTGAGGCAAAGTGCGCTGAATCGTCAATTGAAGTTATTCTCCAAATTAATGGTAAAATTCGATCGAAGATTGTGGTCGCATTAAATACTTCTGATGCAGAATTGGAACGAATGGCATTTGAAGACACAAATGTAAAACGATATATCGATGGCAAACGAATTATAAAGAAAATCATTGTTCCAAATAAACTTGTGAATATCGTAGTTGGAAATTAATTCGAAACAATCAATGATCCAGCTTTCAGTTGTTATCATCACTTATAATGAAGAACGGAATATAGGACGTTGTCTTGATTCCGTGAAAGAAATTGCCGATGAGATTTTAATAGTCGACTCATTTTCAACTGATAAAACACTGGATATCTGTAAATCGTATGGTGCAAAGATTATTCAACATTCATTCGAGGGGCATATTCAACAAAAAAATTATGCACTTAGCAAAACTGCATTTTCACACGTGCTCTCACTCGATGCCGATGAAGCAATTTCGGATCCGTTAAAGACTTCCATCCTTGCAATAAAATCAGATTGGCAAGGTGATGGGTACGATGTAAATCGGTTAACGAACTATTGTGGTGTTTGGATTCGTCATGGGGGGTGGTATCCAGATTGGAAGTTGCGTTTGTTTGACAAACAAAAAGGTAAATGGACAGGACTTAATCCACACGATCGATATGAATTTGACGAGAAAACTCCAAGAATTAGGAGAATCAGCGGAGATATTCTTCACTATAGTTATTATTCAATTTCTGATCATCTCAGGCAGGTAGATTATTTCACGGATATTTCAGCAACTACATTATTCCATAAAAATCGCAAAGCCTCACTAATTCGATTACTTGTATCACCACCATTTCGATTATTTCGTGATTATATTCTCAAATCAGGATGGCTTGATGGATACTACGGATTTGTAATTTGTCTTATTTCATCGTATGCGGTTTTCATAAAGTATGCTAAGTTAAGGGAATTATATAGAAGGAAATAAAGGAGCATTAAATGGATTCAAAAGAAAAAAATTCGGCAATGTTTTTAAGTCTGATAATGACATTTCAAGCGGCAGCGATGCAGCAAATGGGAAAAATGAAGAGTCCGATGTCGGATAAAATTGAGCGCGATTTACAACAAGCTCAGCTCTCAATCGACATTCTTGATATGATTGAAGAAAAAACACATGGCAATTTATCTGAAGAAGAGTTAAAATTTTTAAAGAATGTCTTACAGGAATTGAAATTGAATTATGTAGATGAAATCTCCAAGGAACAACAAACCACCGAAAAGAAATAATCCAAATGAAATTTGGAATCGCTGGAAATCTAGATAAGCACGAATTAGCAGAAGTTGTTTCAAAACTGATTGTCCGATTCAAGAATGAAAATATTCACTACGTGCTTCCGAAAACCCTTGTAAAAGGTCTACGAAAAGTTATCGATCATAACCTTTTAAAGCATTCTATCATAGTGCCTGAGAAAAATTTACCGGAAGTTTGCGATATTCTTATCTCGTTAGGTGGTGATGGCACAATCCTTCGAATGGCTAGACTTGTGTGTGGATTCTCGACACCAATTTTAGGAATCAATTTAGGGAAATTAGGCTTTTTAGCTGAAGTATCTTTAGATGAATTAGACGATTGCATTACCGAGATTATTCGTGGAGAGTATAATATTGAAGATCGAATGATGCTTCAAGTCCAAATAGGGAAATCGAAAAATCTTATTCATGCGTTAAACGATTTTGTTCTCGATCAGACTGGCTCATCTCGAATGTTTAGTATTCAGACATTCGTTAATGGAGAATTTCTTTCAAAATTTACCGGTGATGGAATTATCGTAGCGACACCAACGGGCTCGACAGCATATGTTCTATCAAATGGTGGACCAATAGTAACACCAACAAATCATTCAATACTAATTAGTCCTATTTGCCCGCATACACTAACAGCGCGAACCGTTGTAGTTCCTGAAGAATCAATAATCACGCTAAAAGTTGAATCTGCCCATGGGAAGATTCATTTAGCTGCAGATGGACAGTTTCAAACATTTCTGAATCCTCCCGTCGAAATCAAAATTGAACGATCGAAAAATGTCACAAAGTTAGTAAAACGTCGGAATACGAGTTATTACGATGTACTCCGTCGTAAACTGCATTGGGGAAAAGACGTAAGAAACTAGTTGTGCAAATTTAATTATTTTGTGCTCCCTCGTCGATCCATTTCTTTACACCTTTTTTCTGATTTTGTGTGAGCTGAGGAAACTCTGGAGGTGGCATCAACGATAGTGCACCTTCGAGATGTTGAATAAGTGTGCTATGTGTTCCATCGTGTGGCACTACTAATCCAGCTTGTTTCATAAGAGCTTGATAAGACGGATATTCTAGATTCAAGCCCGCTTCAGCATTTGGGCCACTATGGCAGAGAGCAGATGCACATTTCTGTTGAAATAATGGTCCCACATGATTAGAAAAACTGACATTATCGTCTGGAAAAATGATGTCCTTAGTCGGATCATCCTGAGTATCTTTACATGCGAAGAGACTTAGGATTACAAATGTGAATAGCGAAAAGCATGTCGTTCGATAGATCTTTGGATTAATCGTGGAAATGTTTTTCAGATGTTTCATAGTTAAACTTAAGTTATTAAAAACTCGCAAGTGCCGCAATGAGTTTCTCGTTGACTTTACTAACAACCTTAGGTATATTTTTAATGATTAAGGGCCGTTAGCTCAGTTTGGGAGAGCGCCACAATGGCATTGTGGAGGTCACCGGTTCGACCCCGGTACGGTCCACTAGAGGGCAATCTTATTAGGAGGTTGTCCTTTTTTTATTAGTAGGAAGTGCCTTTTATCAATGATAGCTACTCAAATTAAATTACCATCAAAGGATTTGTTGAATATCCATTGGGATGATGGACATGAAAGTCGTATAACTTTACTAAACTTACGTGATAAATGTCCATGTGCTGCTTGCCGTGGAGAGACTATCCTCCTAAAAACATATGAGCCAAAACCTGGAATGAAATCGCCTGGAATGTATCATCTTACCAATATTCAGCAAGTCGGACATTATGCGATTCAAGTATTTTGGGAAGATGGACATAACACAGGTATTTATCCCTGGAAATTGTTACGCGATTTGTGCGAGTGTGACAATTGTATCAATAGGAATAGTAAGTAGAAATTTTTTTTGACAATGTTATTGCTTGCTTTACGAATCAAAAATTCTTAAAGTTACTGCACTAGAACAGTTATCAACGTAATATGGATACCAGTGTGATGCGTAAAAGATCAGTGAAAATAATTTGTATCGGTGTATTTTGTCTTTTATACAAATTGATTATCCCTGACGCGATTTTTTGTCAAGCTAACAGTGCCTTATACAATAGCGGATTGGACAAATCAGCTAAAGGTGATTATTATGGCGCAATTGCTGATTTCACAAAAGTCATAGAACTTTTCCCTGGAGAGCCTAAACCATATCATTACCGTGGAATTAATAAATTCAATCTCAAGGATTATGAAGGTGCAATCCTCGATTTTGACATGGCGATAAAATTAAATCCAAAATATACCGATGCATACTACATGCGAGGGATGGCGAAGGTCGGAGCCAAAAAAAAGAAAGAATCCTGTCCGGATTTTGAGAAAGCTAAAGAATTGAAGCATCTTGGTGCACAATCAGCTTTAGATAAGTATTGCAAGTAATTCTCTTCGCTTTTCCTCTTCTGATTAGTTTATTTGATGATAATTGATTTGAGAAAATTTCTTGCACACGGTAAGAAGTGTTCGTATATTTAATGGGTTCGTTAAGAAGGGGCGCTTAGCTCAGCTGGTTCAGAGCGTACGCCTCACACGCGTAAGGTCGCAGGTTCGAGCCCCGCAGCGCCCACGAATATTGTTCTTTATATAGTTCCTTTAATTCCTATCCAGTGAGGTAGGAAAGGGATGAATGCAAAAAATTAACTTTAAGTATTTAATAAATTGCCCCCTTTTCTGCTGTCAATGGAAATGGGGGTTTTTTATTATTAGAAAGGTGATCTATGACTAAAACACTTATACTCGATGAAGATGGACTTCGCAGGACAGTCAATCGGTTATCTCATGAAATAGTTGAGAAAAATAAAGGAGTAGATAATGTCGTTCTCGTAGGAATAAGAACGCGAGGTGAATTTCTTGCTCATCGAATAGCAAAAAAAATTGAAGAAATTGAACACGTAAAAATTATGGTCGGTGTATTAGATATCACACTATACAGAGACGATCTTCGTGGTAGATTAGATCAACCTGAATTGAAAAGCAGTGAGATCCTTTTTGATATCCGTGGAAAAACCATTGTTCTTGTTGACGATGTTTTGTTTACTGGTCGCACTATTCGATCAGCACTCAATGCGATTATGGATCTTGGTAGACCCGCTATGATACAATTATTGGTGCTTGTGGATCGAGGTCATCGTGAACTGCCTATAAAAGCCGATTTTGTCGGAAAAAATGTTCCTACTTCCAGAAACGTTGAAGTGAAGGTCCAAATGGTCGAAGTAGATAATGAAGACAGTGTGTATTTGATAGAGGCGAATGGAAAGGAGAATGGGTAATGAAATTGCAAAGCCGTCATCTGCTTGGTTTAGAAGGGATGAGTAAAGAAGATATTACTCTCATCCTCGATACAGCAGTATCCTTCAAGGAAGTATTAGATAGGCCGATAAAAAAAGTACCTCCACTTCAAGGAAAGACTATTGTGAATCTTTTCTTTGAAAATTCAACTAGGACTCGCATTTCCTTTGAACTCGCTGAACGCCGTCTATCCGCTGACGTCGTAAATTTTGCAGCATCGGGAAGTAGCGTAAGCAAAGGCGAGACACTTAAGGATACTGCACGTAACATCGAAGCTATGAAAATTGATATGGTTGTTATTAGGCATGCAGCATCCGGCGCACCACATTTTCTGACGCATGTTGTGAGATCAAATGTAATCAATGCAGGAGATGGTGCCCACGAACATCCAACTCAAGCACTTCTCGATATGATGACTTTACGAGAAAAGTACGGATCGCTGGAAGGACTTCGTGTTTGTATTGTAGGTGATATTCTTCACAGTCGCGTCGCACGTTCTAATATCTTCGGTTTGAAAACAATGGGCGCGGAAATATCAGTATGCGGCCCAGCGACATTAATCCCAAGATCTATTGAGCAACTTGGTGTAAAAGTCTACTACCGGCTAGAAGATATCATTCCTCATGTCGATGCGTTAAATGTTTTGCGTATTCAATTAGAAAGGCAAAAAAGTGGACTCTTTCCTTCATTAAGAGAATATCACCGTTACTTCGGAGTAACCAAGGAAAGAGTTGATCGTGCGCCAAAGCCAATTACAATTATGCATCCAGGTCCAATAAACAGAGATGTTGAACTATCTGCTGACCTTGCCGATGGACCGCATTCTGTAATACTTGAACAAGTTATTAATGGTGAAGCAGTAAGGATGTCGGTTTTGTATTTACTCGGAACCTCTAATTGAAAGAAAAAATTATGAAACTCCATTTAAAATCTGGTCGTGTCATTGATCCAATTAAAGGTACAGATAGTGTCAATGACCTGATTATCGTTGATGGGAAAATCGATCGAATTGGACAATCACTTTCCGCAGATCGTTCCTTTGAAGTAATTGATCTTAAAAACAAAGTTGTTGCACCGGGTTTCATAGATATGCATGTTCATTTACGTGAACCGGGATATGAGCATAAGGAGACAATACAGACTGGATGCTTAGCTGCAGCAACAGGTGGATTCACTGCAGTTTGTTGTATGCCAAACACCAATCCATCGATCGATGAAGAATCTGTCGTGCGATATGTCCAAGAAGAGGGTAAACGAGTTACAGGAGGTCTTGTCGATGTATATCCAATTGCTGCTGCAACAAAAGGACGTAAAGGTGAAGAATTAGCTCCACTTGCTGAGCTTTCAAAAGCTGGAGCAGTTGGATTTTCAGATGATGGTGCTCCAATAGCGAATGCGGAGTTAATGCGGAGAATTTTCGAGTACTCTTCTATGTACAAACATCCGATTATTCAGCATGCCGAAGAACCAACTTTGACAAGGAACGGATTAATGAATGAAGGATTCCAGTCAACACGACTAGGAATGACTGGTATGCCATCTATTGCAGAAGAAATCATGATAATGCGAGATATTATTCTCTTAAGATATATTCCACAGGCAAGATATCATATTGCTCATATAAGTACTGTGGGAGCTTTGGATTGTGTCCGTAATGCAAAAAGAGAGAGACTCAACATCACTTGTGAAGTTACCCCACACCACTTTACTTTATCAGATGAAGTAGTAGAAAGTTTCAATACAAATTATAAAATGAATCCACCTTTGCGCACTGTTGTCGATGTTCAAGCAATGAAAGAAGGTTTGCGAGACGATGTTATAGATGTAATCGCCACTGATCATGCTCCACATACAGTCGATGAAAAGGAAGTTGAATTTGCGCAAGCACCATTTGGAATTGTTGGATTGGAGACGGCTATTGGATTATCAATGACAGAACTTGTTCATTCTCATATTTTAACACTTCATCAATTAATAGAAAAATTCTCCGTAAATCCTCGCCGAATTCTTACTTTATCCCCGATAAATATACAGGAAGGAGAGATGGCCAATCTCACAATTCTAGATCCAGACTTAGAATGGATTGTCGATATTCAATCCTTTAGATCGAAATCAAAAAACTCACCATTCCATGGACGAAAAGTCAAAGGAAAAGCGATAGGGATTATAAATAACGGAAATAAATATTTCACAAATTCCTAATATGTGTTCAAAATACAATACACGGAATCTTATTTTTCATACATAAAACTACTAAAAGTGTGGAAGAATAAGAGAATACACACAAATAATCGTTGGCACATTCCTTGGATATCTTAGGGGAGTTACATTAAAGAAAGGAATATCAATGAAATCACTACTTATACTTTTAGCGACTTTTATATTCATTGTTGGGTGCGAGAAAGAATTTGAAGTGGATACTACTCCACCTCCTTCTCCTCAGGGTATTAAAACGATTTCACTTGATAATGCTGTTGAAATCCAATGGCTGCCGAGTCAGGCAGATGATTTGGAAGGATATAATATTTGGGTGAGTGCAACATATGAAGGACGTTACCAACTAATTTCTACTGTAGAAACAACGCATTTTGTAGATCTTGGTGCAATTAATGGTAATACATATTACTACGCTGTAAGTGCATTCGATTATCACAAAAATGAGAGTGAGTTAAGTAAGGAAGTAATCTTTGATACTCCTCGACCGGAAGGTTATGGAGTTATAATTGCTGATACATCTTCATTGCGTTCTTCTTCAGGCTATGGCTTTGGAGTTTATTCAGTGCTTGATTGTTACAGCCTGAATACAGATATATTTTTTACAAATAATGGAACTCCGCGCATTAGAGTGTGGTCGGATACTGATATCCAGGATATGGGATATACTTCTTCTCTCGATGAGATTTCATCTTCTCCGCAACAAGGGTGGTCGCCTTCAAAATCAGCTGAAGCGATTGTAGGACACACATATGTAATATGGACTGTAGACAATCACTATGCAAAAGTTCGTGTTCTTGAGGTTACCACTCATTATATTTTATTCGACTGGGCATATCAAACAGCAGTAAGTAATCCAGAACTGAAATTAGGAATAAAATCAAGGACAGGGAAGAGATTACCGGAGAGATTACACATCAATTCATCACGTTAACAGATGTAACTATTTATCTAGCGAGTGCAGTTCTTTTTCTTTTCACGAGGAAAAGGAATGCGCTCACCTTAATTGACTTTCTCCGCGTTTTCTAATAATTTTGACGCGAATGCTAAAATGGCTACTCCCCATATTATTCTTTGTTGCTATAACCGATGCACAAGTTAAGCGGTCATTGATAACAGCGCCAACAAAAAAGAACTTAGAAATTCAATCAACTAAATCAGATTTACAATCTAAGAAAGTGCTTGAGATTATTAAAAAAATTGAGCAAGGTATTCAACAAGGAGTTATTGTAACTACTGCTAATGATTTTGGATCGATGATATCTGTTTCGTTCGGTTTGAATGAACGTGGTTATGTATCGTCAAATCAAGCTATTTCAATGCTAACAAATTATTTTTCCAATCGAAGATCGATCTCTTTTCAATTTTCGCATATTCAAGACAAGAGTAGTGCGCCATTTGCAACTGGTAGATTTGTTTATCTTTATAAAGGAATTCAAGAATCTGTCCAAGTATATATTGCCTTCACAAATCAAGATTCAAAATGGGTAATCAATCAGTTAAATATTTATTAAGTCCGGTATTCTGTTAATAATGCAAATTCCGAATCACATTCGCCCCGCAATGTGGGGCTTTTTTGTTGTTATGGTATGTTCTGGAATTCTTTTACTAGTTCAGCTATTAATTCCACAGATACTATCAATTAAGTGGAATGATACTCATTCAAGTCAACAGAAAGAAGTTCAACAGATTGTACAAAAGACATTCCAAAAAAGAGTTCAACATCTAATACATATCGCAGAAAATGTTGCAAATGATATTCAGGCAGTCAAAAATGATAGCATCGATACCCAAAAAGAGTTTATTGAAGAATTTCACATACTAAATTCGTATGATCTCCTCGAGAATCAGACCATTGATCTACTTGATAGCTCAG
>Ga0233423_10000086_pt1 | contig 55705 bp, 45 predicted proteins | sample Watercolumn_Mata_FD_180713 | JGI IMG/M metagenome (GOLD analysis project Ga0233423, IMG submission 180713) | Freshwater microbial communities from Lake Matano, South Sulawesi, Indonesia - Watercolumn_Matano_2014_112_MG | ecosystem: Environmental > Aquatic > Freshwater > Lake | place: Indonesia... | reverse complement strand
GTTTTTCATGGCAGCAGAGTCAGAATGATGGATACTGCTGGAATATACGGCCTTTTATGGTTTTTATTGCCGTTAACTTATTGATCTTATTAAAGATATATCACTCAAGAATATATAGAGGTGCCCTAAAATCTGTTTCAATGCTTCACTACAAGACACACGTGATTTCCGAAAAAACCCCCTGGGTGGTTTTCGTCCATGGAGCTGGCGGAAGCTCATCCATATGGTTTCTCCAGATCAAGGAGTTCGTGAAGCATTTTAATGTACTGCTCGTCGATCTCAGAGGACACGGCAAGTCAAAGCAGATCGTTCCCACCAAGGAGGAACGTCATTACAATTTCGAGGATATCACCCGGGACATCATCGAGGTGCTCGACGATCTGAAGATCGAACGAGCCCATTTCGTAGGCATATCGCTTGGCACGATCCTTATCCGGAATATCAGCGAGATCGTCCCTGATCGGGTCATCTCCATGATCATGGGCGGGGCAATCATACGCCTGAACGTCCGTGCAAAGGTACTTGTAACCATCGGTAATCTTTTCAAGAAGATGGTTCCCTACATGTGGCTCTACAGTTTTTTCGCATGGATCATCATGCCGAGGGCCCGTCACAAACAGTCGAGGCTTCTGTTTGTCAATGAAGCCAAGAAGGTTGCCCAGAAGGAGTTCATGCGATGGTTCAAGCTTACCTACGAACTCAATCCTCTGCTGAAGTACTTCGAGGAGAAGGATACAGGTATACCCACGCTCTACCTGATGGGGGAAGAGGACTACATGTTCCTGCCGGCAGTAGAGTACATCGTCACCCGCCATACGAATTCCTACCTCGAGGTCATCAGGAACTCGGGCCATGTCTGCAACATCGATCAGCCGAAAGAGTTCAACTCGAGGGCTATCTTCTTTCTGAAGAACATCACCAGTCCCGGCGGGCAGAGAGCGGCATCCTTTGTTCCGGTACCGGCTGCAGGTTAGCCTGCCGTCCTGTTACAGGTGTTCATGGCATATTCGATCCCTTTCGAGACAAAGGAGAGGGCTGCCTCTATACACACCGGGATCACCTTTTCGACCACCGGTTTCTCCTCCTCTGCGAACTTCGACAGCACGAACGAGGAGTATGAAGCGGGGGGCTCCTGCTGACCGATACCCACCCTGAGGCGGGCGAACTCTTCACTGCCGAGGCTGTGAATGATATGTTTCAGGCCGTTCTGTCCGCCAGCCGATCCCTTTGCCCTGAGCCGTACCGTACCGAGCGGAAGATTGAGGTCGTCACAGATGACCAGCAGCTCTTCGCGGCCGATCTTGTAGAAGCTCATGGCGGCAACAACCGCATGTCCTGACAGGTTCATATAGGTCATGGGTTTCAGGAGGATGACCGGTTCTACAAGGTACGAGCATTTCGCGTACAGGTACTTTCCCTTCCCCGTGGTGAATCCAGTGCTGAACTGACTTGCGAACTGTTCGACAACGTCGAATCCTATATTGTGTCTGGTGCCGGTGTGCCGCGCTTCCGGATTGCCCAGTCCGACGATGAGTTTCATGTGCTGTCAAGTGATCGAAGGCGCGCCAGTCACGGTGCGCCGTTGTCTGAAATCGGGAATATGCCGGTGCCGCGGTTCATTGCCGCAGGCGTTGCGGATGTGCCGCTGCGGAAGCCGTAACGATCAGCCTGCAAGGCAGTTATATCCTTTCGGGAATAACGTTTCCACACTTCATTTTTTTTGCGGCGACCCAGAGGAAGTTGCACAAAAAGCCATTGAGTTCAAGAAAAAAAGTTGCAACTTACTATCCCTGTTTTTCAGCAGGGTCGTTCTTTGTCAAGGTTATGAAGCTTCTGCTGACAACAGCTTTCCTGTATCCAGTAAAACAGTGAAAATAACGTGCAATGAAACTACCTTCCAAAGTTACATGGTTACCCAGGGCCGGATCGGTTCTGGCAGGCCTTGGAGTATTGCTACAGGCGCCACAAGCGCTGGCAAGCGAGGCCGATTTGGTATTGCCGGATTTAAGCTCGGTGCCCTTTCTGGGCGGTATCCCCGGCTATACACTCCTGATGTGGGGCCTGGCCGTCTGCCTTTTCGGTATGGTGTTCGGTGCCATACAGTACGTGGGAATCCGCAAACTTCCCGTCCACAGCGCTATGAGGGAGATCAGCGAGCTGATCTACGAAACCTGCAAGACCTACCTCATCACCCAGGGTAAATTCATCCTTATCCTCTGGGCGCTTGTCGGTGCGATCATCGTCGCCTATTTCGGCTGGCTCCGTCATCTTGAAGTCACCAAGGTTGTTTTCATTCTTATCTGCAGTCTCATCGGTATTGCCGGGAGCTATGCGGTTGCCTGGTTTGGTATGAGGATCAACACCTTTGCCAACTCGAGGACAGCTTTCGCAAGTCTCGGCGGAAAACCTTTCCCGACCTATGCGATTCCGCTCAGGGCAGGCATGAGCATCGGCATGCTGCTCATCAGCATCGAGCTTTTCGTGATGCTCGGCATCCTGCTGTTCGTTCCTGCAGATTACGCAGGTCCATGTTTCATCGGCTTTGCCATCGGTGAATCCCTCGGCGCTTCGGTGCTTCGTATTGCCGGCGGTATCTTCACCAAGATTGCCGACATCGGTTCCGACCTCATGAAGATCGTCTTCAAGATCAAGGAGGACGATGCCCGCAATCCCGGCGTTATTGCCGACTGTACCGGAGACAACGCAGGGGACTCGGTCGGCCCCACGGCAGACGGGTTCGAAACCTACGGCGTCACCGGTGTTGCGCTGATTTCCTTTATCCTTCTTGCGATCAAGGATCCTCAAGTCCAGACTCAGCTTCTGGTCTGGATTTTCTCCATGCGTCTTGTCATGATTCTCGCCAGTGCGTTTTCCTACTGGGTCAACGACGCGATCGCCAAAATCAAATATGCCAATGCCGCCGAGATGAACTTCGAGAAACCGCTCATCTCGCTGGTATGGCTGACCTCCATCGTCTCGATCGTGCTCACTTACGCTGCATCCAATCTGCTCATCAGCAATCTCGGTGACGGCACCATGTGGTGGAAGCTTGCATCCATTATCACCTGCGGTACGATTGCCGGTGCACTGATTCCCGAGCTGGTCAACCGATTCACTTCCACTGAATGCGCCCATGTCCGCAACGTCGTGCAGTGTTCCAAGGAAGGCGGTGCTCCGCTGAACATCCTTGCCGGTCTCGTTGCCGGTAACTTCAGCGCCTACTGGATGGGTCTGGCCATTCTTGCGCTCATGTCAGCGGCTTACGGTTTCAGCACGCTCGGTCTCGACGTCATGATGCTTGCTCCGTCGGTGTTCGCCTTCGGTCTGGTTGCCTTCGGCTTCCTGAGCATGGGTCCGGTCACCATCGCTGTCGACTCCTACGGGCCTGTTACCGACAACGCGCAGTCCGTTTACGAACTGTCGCTCATCGAAACAATTCCGAACGTCAAGCAGAACATCCAGAGCGAGTTCGGCATGCAGGCCGATTTCGAGAATGCCAAACGGTATCTCGAAGCCAACGATGGCGCAGGCAATACCTTCAAGGCGACAGCCAAACCGGTTCTCATAGGTACCGCAGTTGTCGGCGCGACAACCATGATCTTCTCGATCATCGTGATTCTGACCAACGGCCTGACGCAGAATCTCGACAAACTCTCGCTGCTCAATCCTCCGTTCCTGCTCGGCCTTCTGACCGGCGGTGCTGTGATCTACTGGTTCACCGGCGCTTCGACCAATGCCGTGACGACGGGTGCCTACTATGCCGTTGAGTTCATCAAAAAGAATATCAAGCTCGAGGGTGTCGAAAAAGCGTCGACCGAGGACAGCAAGAAGGTTGTCGAGATCTGTACCAAGTTTGCGCAGAAGGGTATGATCAACCTGTTCCTCGCCATTTTCTTCAGCACGCTGGCTTTTGCCTGCCTTGATCCGTTCTACTTCATCGGCTACCTGATCTCGATTGCCCTGTTCGGATTGTACCAGGCTATCTTCATGGCTAACGCCGGCGGTGCGTGGGACAATGCCAAGAAGGTTGTCGAAACCGAGCTCCATGCCAAAGGCACCGAGCTTCACGATGCTACAGTTGTTGGTGACACGGTCGGCGATCCTTTCAAGGATACCTCTTCGGTTGCGCTGAATCCGATCATCAAGTTCACGACACTGTTCGGCCTGCTCGCCATCGAGCTTGCCATTGAGCTGGATCATACAATGGCCTTGACCTTCGCGGGAATCTTTTTCGTTCTCTCCCTGGTTTTTGTCCATCGTTCCTTCTTCTCGATGCGGATCCAGGTCGAGGGACACTGAGGAGCCTGTATTCCTGTGCCGATCACGGGCCAGGCTGGTTCACTGTTTCAAGGGGGGCGGAAGCCCCTCTTGTGCTTTGGGGTTTCAGGGTGGTTCTGCTTTCCGCAGGTTCTTTCCTGGCAGTCGCACCCATGGGCTGAAATGTGGGGCCGTCATGTTGATTCCGCCCGTTTTTTCATGGCAGAAAGCATCTCCGGAAGGTCTCGTTTCTGTACATTTCTTACAAAAAATCCAGGGGCGTAAAAATCGGGTTTGATTTCAGCCCTGAAGGTAAGCAGGGTTCCCTGTCCCGTCTGGTAGTCTTCGAGCAGCCATTCTCCCCTGTAGATCTTGAAATCGCCGCTGATCTGTTGAAAAGACAGCCTCTTCGGGTAGTCGCCCCTGACTTTCATCGTGATAGAGACGCTCTTCCTGAACAACAGCACCCCCGTCGTGCCTTTCTGGAAGATCACCTGCTCCTCTCCGTTATCGGATAGGAGGCCGCTGTCGGTCAGTTTCGGCACGAAAAATTTCTGATTGTCGTAATCGGTCAGGGCGGTCCATACCACCCTGGGATGGGCGGCGATGAAGATTCTTCCCGTGACTACCGTTATGCCATCCGAAAGGTCATCGACAACTACTGAGGCTTTTCCGTTCAACTTTTTCAGTTCTTCATCGGACAGCGAGCCGTTGTTCGCCGAAGGCATCGCTGCTGCATGGTGGAAAAGCAGTGCGTAAACAATTGTTACTAATGCGGTGATGGAGCGGACGGATGCTATGACAGGATTCTGCATGGTTATTCGACGATATCGGTGATTTGTTACCTGTAAGAGCTCTACAGCATGAGACAGCGGGAGGATGCTGCCCGGGAAACATTTCGATCCCTTGTCATTCAGCTAAAACAACGATGCCGCATACCTGAATCGGACAGGATTCAAACAACCGGCAAGTGGAAGAAGGATAAAAAAAACTGTTGCGGGATTATTCTTGCCGTTTTTCTCGAAGAACGTCTTTGCTCATTGAAAATGTTAAGAATTTTTTCGGTAAAACGAAACAGGGATACTCTCGGTCTTTTTGTCGATTTCGATATGTCTTCGCAGGGAGTGGGAGAAAAGACGCAGAAAAAGATAACAAAACCCGGCAGTGGTGACGAGCGGAGCACCTATATCAAAATGCTGACCGATCAATCCGCAGACAATGATGTGACGGCCGTCGGGACAAGGGATCGTATCGGGGTAAACGCGCTTGCGATATCCGGCCTTGTTCCCGTTGCCGGAGAATGGTCCATCGGAGAGACATTCACCGAGGATTCCGTTTCCGGAGCCTTCCCGATGTATCATTCCTCGGGTTTTGTTGAACGGGATAGCAGGACGGGCAACGATGCAGTTTCCGGAGCGTCGGGAGAACTGGGACGCGACCTCGGTCTTGATGTGACAAGGTACTTCGAACAGGGCAAGGTGAGCGTCGGAGCGGTCTGCTCGGGGAATCGGACTATGTTTCCCACGGGTATTCCATCCTCGGGAGCTTGTCCACAGAAAACAGGAACACAACCCGTTCGCTGGGTCTCAGCCTGACAGATGACACCATTGATCTCAACAAACCGAACGTCGTTGAGGCAAAGAAGCAGGATTCGAATGAAAAGAAAAAGGTTATTGCGGGCTTGTTCGGAATGACGAAAATCCTGTCGAAGGAGGATATCGTTCAACTCAATCTCGGTCATTCGAACGGCAACGGTTATTACACTGATCCCTACAAGGCTTTTGACCAGAGGCCGGGAGAACGGAACAAGATGACGGCCTTAACCCGCTGGAACCATCATTTTGAATCGACGGACGGAACAGCAAGACTGTCATACCGTTACTATACAGATACCTTCGGCGTTTGGTGCTCTCACAGTGGGATTGAAAGTAGCAAAGAACTCGGAAGAAACTGGCTGGTCGACGTCAAGTACGAGGACTATGAACAGCGGGGCGACTGGTGCGTGAACGGTACCGGTGATCACGGTCTGGCGGCTTTCAGTGCGAGAAGCGTTCAACTCGGCGTGTCAAGGGCGTTCTGACCTCGATGCCCTGCTTTTCCTCCTGCTGCATCCTGAACAGCCCGATCCAGGCAGCGGATAGGTGAGAAAGGCCGTCGTGGCATGGATCTTTTTCCCTGCGGTCTTGTTCATCGTTCTTCAGTTATGTCACGGACTGTCGGCAGATTCATGCGCATGCAGACGTCAAGTGCCTTCTTCACAGCCGGGAAGATGCGGGGCTGACAGGAGCCGCTTGTCGAATTCAACAGTCCGTCAGCAGAGTGCCAGGCAAACGGCACAGGATGATCCCTTCAGTTGAAGCGATCGAGGCACAGAGCTTCTGCTCGGATGCCGGAAGAGAGGAAAAAAACAGCGACCGGAATTGTCAGTGAAGGATGTCTGAGCTTTTACGGAATCCGGCATTCACATGACCGTGGAGAATCATTGCCACATGTTCCTGCACCCGCTGGCGCTCATAGGTCGACAGAAAGTGATTCAGGCTTTCTTTACCCATGCTGGTTCTGAGTCCGGGGTTTGAAACAAGCGATTCGATGGCCTGTTCCCATTGCAGGGACGAGAATGCCAGAAATCCGCTTTTTCCGTCTATGACTGCCCTGTGATTTTCTCCGACCGCCGATGCGACAACAGGTTTGCCGTATGACATGTACTGAAGCAGCTTGAACGCGCATTTTCCCCGGCTCCATTCGTCATCTTCAAGGGGCATGATGCCGATGTCGATCGACCGGAGCCAAAGGTCTTCGGCTTCTTTTGACCACGGGACGAAATCCCAGCGGGTTTTCAGTCCTTCAGGCGTTTTTCCGCTCATGACGGAAAACCGGAGGGAAGGATGACGAGCCTGGATTGCTGCCGTCGCCTGGTCGATTGCGGAGAGGAAGTACAGATTTCCTGTGTTGCCGATCCATCCGATCGTGAGATCGCGGTCTGCCCTGGAAGGCAATGATGGATTGTTCGGTGGACTGCTGCATGCCGTCGGTATGATGAATGTGTTATCGGGATTGAATTTTCTTGCGTATTCGGCCAGAGCGTCACTTCCGGCGAAGACGAGCGACGATTGTTTCAGGATGTTCTTGAGTCGTCTGATGGTCTGTTTCGATCCGGGATGCGTCGGTTTGGGACGTGTCCTGCGGTAACTTTCAACGGCATACAGGGCGTCATCGTAATCGTAAATCAGTCGGGTGTTCTGGGATATCATGGCGGTAAAGAGCGGTGACAGTGGTTTGCGTTGAAGCCAGACGTAATCGTATTCTCTGCTTCTGAGCGAGATCAGGAGTTTTTCGGGATAGTTTTTACTGGTGATGCAGATTGGCTCCACATCAATGCCGTACTCTTTCCAGTAAGGGAGAAACTGGGCAACCCGGTACTGGTAGCTGGCCTGATTTTCAGCGATATGGAGACAGAGTATCCTGATCATGGAATGACTGGTGTCACACTGTTTGAACGCTACAATTACTCAATATAGATGAGAAACCGGTCTGAGCTTCCATTGCTTCCCTGCTGAATCAGGAGCTGCGGCATTTGTTTTCAAGGCCGTCGACAAATGCGATCCATCGGCCGTTTTCCATCGTGTGCGCATCGACCGTGTGCATTCCTGCATTATGCCAGGATTCGGGACCTTCTGCAACGACCGGTCCGCCGTGGCAAGGCTCTTCATGATACCTTTCCGGTGTGAGTTCCGTGATTCTGAAGGCCCAGGCCCTGCTGCCATAGTGGGGTTGACCGTCCTGAGCGTACCTGAACAGATGGCCGTCGTATCTGACGATCCGTCCTCCGGGTCTTGAGAATGAATCGTTAGAGGTGAAGACAGGGCTTGCCGGATGTTCCAGCCACGGTCCCGTGAGGTTGGGCGACGAGAACAGATGGAGATTGTTCACTTTGCGGGAATAGCTGAACAGGTACCAGTGACCGTCGTGCCTGACGATAGAGGGGTCGAGCAGCGGGGACCTGCGGTGTACACCTGTCACGAGCGTGCAGACGAACTGCCAGCGAGAGGGGAACGCAGTGGCCCGGTAAAGCCGAATGGATTTCGATTTCGCACATTCCGGGATCATATACATCTCACCTTCATTTTCGAAAACATAAGGATAGGAGAGATGAAACTTCTCTTTCAGGACAATGCTTCCGTAATGCCAGGTTTTCAGGTCGTTGCTGTAGGCATGGCCGATTTCGCCTGTTTCCCTTGTTGCGTTCAAGACTTCGAAAAAAAGGTAGAATTGCCCGTTCTGTCTGATCATGAAAGGGTCGGCCACGAAACGTGCGTTGACGTCAGTTATTTCTGCTGCTGTCAGGATCGGACTGCTGATCTCCGGATGAGGTTTCAGCGTCAGAGGGTCCGGGCCCTCATAGAGGCCGATGGACCAGATCAGGTTGTTTCGTCGAAGCATTTTGACCTGCCTCCGTTTCAACCGCTGGCGGATCAGCAACAACAGGGAGACCCCAGGGATGAGCGTCAGCAGGATGGCAAGAAAGGTCATAGGCTTCCCGACGGTATGTTTCAATTGAAGTTCAATGTAGTGGATCCGGGTTTTGTTTCCCAAAAGAAAGCAGCCTCAGTCTGGGGAATGTTGCGTGAAGATTCAGTGCGGCCGTGATTGCATCACGTTCGATGTTCTCCTGCATCGACTGTATGGCGGGATGGTAATGGATACCTTTTCTATCTTGATCATATTCTGATGGGCATCAGAAATGCAGGTTCCGGTTTGCCCGGAATTGAGAAGTGCCGGAAAGTCATTGTACTGTGCTGAAGCACAATGCAAATTGATCATCAAGTGTCCCTTCGACGGGTATCTCGTTTTGTGCGGTTTTCAGGGAGTCCGCATTTCGGAGTGAAGTCCTGCTATGCTGTCATTGGGAGCCATGACATGATCTGGACATGAGACATGTAATGGGTTGGTAATCGGTTCAAAGATGGACGTGAAGAAGAAATTGGTCGTTGTGCTCGGCTCGAAGCCGGGTGCAGAAATTCCCTCAGGCGATGCAATCTACTGTGCCAGCGCATCCATTGGTTATTATGCTGAAACTGTCAATCGGTTTTCGCGGATTGCCAATGTGTCGAGTCCTGATTCGATTCATCCGAAAGAACGCAAGAACGGGTCGCCGAACTGGGAGATGAACGAACGGCAGTGGAAGATGATCATAGATTCAAGGCCTGACAGGATGATTCTGACAAGAACCGGCCATTTCGGATTTTAAAAGAAGTTCTCAACGAAGCAGGTGTTTTCGATCGGTGGAAGCTCGTCGGTCAAAGAAGCGGCTTCTACGATCCGATTGTCACGAGAGATTTTTTCCGGTTGCCGCTTGACAAAAAAATCCGCTATGCCGGTTCGCTGACGAGCACGATCCTCAAAAGGAAGTTCGACAATCGGAAAGATTGCGGGTCAGTGTTCAGGTCTTCCACAGGAATTCTTGCTCTCGTGTTCATCATCGCAGATTATGGGCACGATGCCGAATATGTCATTTGTGGTATCGGAATCCTGCACAGGGACGAATATCCCGACGGAGGACACATCCATCGCCGTGAACTTCTGCAACATGTGTTTGCCGACATCGAGGTGTTAAGAAGCCTGGCTCGTCGATACCATTTTTCCACTACCGAGAGCGAGCTTGTACAGTTCATTCCTCGCCACACTGAACGGGAGGACCTGCTCTGCGGCTCTTGATGGCCGGCAGAATCGGGTAATCCTTGTCAGGCCGGTTTTTGGGCGGGTCTTCTTTCCCGACTCAGGATTTGTTCCGGATCACGGAATCGACCGAATGAGAAGGTTCGCTGGTGCAGGCCTCTCTGATTTCATTGCAGAACTCAACAATTTCCTTTTCGATGCAGGTTGCCGAATATCTATCGGAGACACTTCTGTGAGCCGCCCTGCTGATCTGACGGCGCCATTGGGGCTCGAGGTAGAGTTTCAGGAAGTGGTTTGAAAGGGCTTTTTCATCACCGTACTCAAAGAGCAATCCGTTCTGGCCGTCTGTGATGATGTCGGTAACGCCGCCTCCGCCATAGGTGCTGACAGGAGCATTTCCCAGGTACATGGCTTCAAGGAGGGAGATGGAGAGCCCTTCGTATTTTGAGGTCATGGCGAAGACATCACTTCGGGCAAGATCGGGGTAGGGGTCTGCGACAAATCCGCGAAGGATGACATGATCGCTGAGTCCCAGTTCGTCGATGAGTCTTTCCAGATCGGGTCTTTCGTTGCCTTCACCCAGAATCTGCAATCGGGCATCGATGCCGGGGCGCATGCCGAGAAAACGCGCAAATTCCCGAAGCAGGAGGTCATGGTTCTTGTTCTTGTCAAGTCGTCCCATCGATGTGATTTCCATGGGTTTCCCCGTTTTCTGATCGTCGGACAGGAGGTACTTGTCCAGTAAGGTGGAGTTGATCCCCCGGTAAAGCACCTTGACTTTCCGTTCAGGAATGAATCCCGTGGCGCTCAACGTTTCCCTGATCCGGCTGGCATTGACGATGATGCCGTCAGTCAGTACGCTGTAGATCAGCCGGTTGATCCAGCTGTCTTTCAGCATGCGATTCGTTCCGAGCCACAGAATATTGCCGATACCGGTCAGGCGGCTGACCACTCCGGCGATGGCGTAATCCTTGCGCTTCGAAGGGATGATGAAATCGATTCGATGTCTCCTGACGATGGCAACCAGACGGGCGATCGTGTAGAGGTCGCCCTCGAAAAGGAACGGCAGTCGGTATTTTGGAAAATCAGCCCGGTTTCCGATCTTTTCCTTCCGATAGGCGAGGACGACATGATGGTGAGGCTAGAGTATCTCAGCCGATAGAAAGATCGAGCGCTCGTTGCCTCCCCAGTCACGGCTTGCAGAATTCAGGAAAAGGAAATTCATGTCTTCGTGTGCAGTCTGTGTCTGCTGTGAGCCAGGTTGTCTATTTGAGTCGTCACCGTTCAATCAAGTTACCAAAAGAACTCTTCAGTCATAAACGGCATGCAAGTAAGTGATTCATCATCGATTTGACGATTGCCTGCAGAAATCAAGAATCTCCCAGCTCATCCGATCCACAGAAAAACGCTCGACAATCCGGTACTGTGCTTTGAGAGCAAAGGTTTTTCGAAGCTCTGGTGACTGACAGCAGAGGGTATTCAGGGCGTTTGCCAGCGCCGCTGTGTCGCCGTAATCGAGCAACAGACCGTTGTAACCGTGGTCAATCACCTCGTCAACTCCACCTGCCCTTGTGCTGACGGGGGCATTGCCGAGGTACATGGCTTCGAGCAGGGCGTTGGGTAGGCCTTCACTGGTCGATGTGACTGCAAAGATGTCGCTTACGGCAAGCCAGGGATAAGGGTTTGACTGGAAACCGGGAAAAAGAACCCGCTGGCGGATGTCGAGCTGACCGGCAAGTTGCTCGAACTCCTGTTTCTGTGCTCCTTCTCCGATAATGACCAGGCCTGCATCACGGTTTCCGCTCTCTTCGATGAACCGGACGAAGCCGCGGATCAGGAAGTCGTATCCCTTGTTCCTGGTCAGTCGACCAAGCCCGGTAATGGTAATGGGGAATGGCTTGGGAACGGTTTTCAGCAATCGGAGCCTGTCGATCTCGCTTGTGTCGAGACCGTTGTAGATCACACTGATCTTTTCTTCAGGGAGATAACCGGTCTGGAGCAGGGTCTTTTTTATCTTTTCTGCATTGACGATGATGCCGCTGCTGAGGGTATGGTACATGAATCGCTGCCAGGGCCACCGCAGTTTCCGGTCGGCGCCGAGTCTCAGGATCATCGGAACCCCGGTGATCCGTCCGGCCAAGCCGCCCAGCAGATAGTCCTTGCGCTTGGTTGGGATGATCACCTCCGTTCCGCTTTTCCTGATGATGGAGATCATTCTGAAGAGGGTGTACAGATCGACATGACTCAGGCAGGGAAGCCGGAATTTCCGTATATCGAAGTTTTTTCCGACCGACCTGCAGCGATAGATCAGCGAAACATCGTTGTTGAGCGCAAGGTTGCCCGAAGCCATCCGGGTCCACTTCTCCGTCCCGCCCCACTCTCGGGCCGAGTTGACGAAGAGGATCTTCATGCTACAGTCTGCCGTCGATCTCGGAGGTGCGGAGCACGCCTTTGACATCATAAATGACGGAATCACCTGATGCGCACAATGAACGGATGTTCATATCGTCGAAAGCCTTGTGGGCAACGGCAAGGATGACGGCATCGTAACCGGCACCCAGAGGGGTTTCGATGCACTCGAAGCCGTATTTGATTTTCACTTCATCCGGGTTTACCCAAGGGTCGAAAATATGCACATCAGCGCCATACTGCTGTAGTTCGCTGATGATGTCCACAGCCCTGGTGTTACGGATATCCGGGCAGTTTTCCTTGAAGGTGATACCGAGCACGAGCACTTTTGCCCCCTTGATTCTGATGTCTTTGGAGATCATGAGTCTGATCACCTCGGACGCGACATACCTGCCCATGTTATCGTTCAGGCGTCGTCCTGCCAGGATGATTTCAGGATGGTAGCCGAACTCCTGGGCCTTCTGTGCAAGATAGTACGGGTCCACTCCGATACAGTGTCCTCCAACCAGCCCCGGCCGGAAAGGAAGGAAATTCCATTTGGTGCCGGCGGCTTCAAGCACTTCAAGGGTATCGATGCCCATGCGGTTGAAGATCATTGCCAGCTCGTTGACCGAAGGCGATATTGATGTCTCTCTGGGAATTCTCGATCACTTTGGCAGCCTCGGCAACCCTGATCGAGGAAGCCAGATGCGTACCTGCCTTGATGATAGACCGGTAGAGATCATCGACCATCCGGGCGGCATCCGGTGTCGAGCCCGAAGTCACTTTCTTGATCAGGGTGACGGTGTGCTCCCTGTCGCCGGGGTTGATTCTCTCGGGGGAATATCCAACGAAGAAGTCAAGGTTGTATGTCAGACCCGATACCCTTTCGAGCACCGGGACGCAGTCTTCTTCAGTGGCTCCAGGATACACGGTCGATTCATAGATCACGATATCTCCCTTTTTCAGAGCCTGACCGACGGTCTCACTTGCCCTGATCAGCGGATCAAGCACCGGCCGGTTGTGACGGTCGGTAGGGGTGGGGACAGTGACAATGAAGAAATTGGCTCCGGCAATGTCCGACGGGTTGCACGTCACGAACAGTCCTTGCTGCGCTCCGGATTCGTGGGGATTTTCCGTCAGGAGCACAGACTGCAGGTCACGGCTTTCGATTTCGAGTGTCGAGTCGTGTCCCCTGTGCAGCTCCTCGATTCTCTCCCGCTTGATGTCGAAACCGACGACGGGATACTTCCTGGCAAATTCCAAGGCCAGAGGCGGTCCGACGTAGCCCAGTCCGATCAATGCTATTCTTTTACCGCTCATGATCTGTCCTCAGACGTTGAAGAAATCCCGGTACCAGGCGATGAACCGGTCGACACCAACCTGGACAGGCGTGTCGGGTTTGTAGCCGAGGTCCCGAACGAGATCTGCAACGTCGGCGCAGGTTGAGGGCACGTCACCAGGCTGGATCGGCATGAAGTTCTTTTCGATCGTCTTGCCGATGTTATCTTCGATGGCCGAGATGAAATCCATCAGCCGGACTGGTTTGCTGTTTCCTATATTGTAGACCCTGTAGGGGGCAGAAGATGAACCCGGGTCCGGGTCGTTACCAGACCAATCAGAGTTCGGTCGCGCCGGATTGTCGATGACCCTGATTACTCCCTCGATGATATCGTCGATATACGTGAAATCCCGCTGCATCTCGCCATAGTTGTACACGTCGATAGGGCGGTTTTCGAGAGCGGCTTTCGTGAAGAGGAAAAGAGCCATGTCAGGTCTTCCCCAGGGGCCGTAAACGGTGAAGAACCTCAAGCCTGTCGTCGGCAGACCGAACAGATGGCTGTAGGTGTGGGCCATCAGTTCGTTGGATTTTTTGCTCGCCGCATAGATGCTGACCGGATGATCGACGTTGTGATGAACGGAGAATGGCTGAAGCTTGTTCAGGCCGTACACGGATGAACTGGATGCATAACACAGGCTCGCGACTCCCGTCTGACGGCAGGCTTCGAGCAGGTTGGCGAAACCCACGATGTTCGAGCTGACGTAAGCTCCGGGGTTGGTCAGCGAATACCGGACACCGGCTTGGGCGGCGAGGTTGCAGACGGCATCGAACTTTTCCTGGCGGAACAACTCCTGCAACCGATTCCCATCCTCGAGGTCCATTTTGATGAAACGGTAACGGGGGTGTCTGGCCGACTCAGCCAGGTGTCCATCCTCTATGGCTTGCTGGCTGAAGCCCGAGAACGCAAGCCGTCGATATTTGATGAAGGGGTCGTAGTAGTCATTGATGTTGTCGAGGCCGACCACTTCGTCACCCCTGGAGGCAAGCCGCTCAGCAAGATGGAATCCGATGAACCCGGCCGACCCGGTCACAAGTATTTTCACGTAAGATAAAAACAGTGCCCTTTTCAGGGCGGTTACAGGGAGTTGGCCTGTCGGGTATGGCTTTCATAACCGGGATTACAGATTTTACTTTTTCAAGATAATCAGCTTTTTTGTAAAAAGTTTTCAAATTTCGGAATAGAAGCTGACTGTCTGTCCAGTTAGACTGCCGGAAGGAACATCACGGTCAGGGAATCTTTGAATGCCGGCGGAAAAGGTGAGAAATCATTTACCGTCAGGCTGCAAAACCGTTCAACTACAGCGCGGTCCGGTATGATCAGCATCAGACACGAATTCACATATTACGGCCCGAATCCTCATTCCGGAGATCCTGTCGTGGTCGCTACCCTCAGTCTCTGCGATTCTCCGGCGGAGGTTCTCAGTCTGCTGACCGTCGGATGCAGGCTGCTGAAGAGTGCATATCCCGACTGGTTTCCTTCAGAATCGCTCCATAAGCAGTCCTCGGTGGCCGAAGTGGCGGAAACCGTTGTGCTGTGGTCGCTTGGTGCGCTCAACGAAGTCAGAGGGTGCCTGCACGAAGCCGGTACCCGGGCGGAGGGTGACGGTAGCCGAATCTGGCTGGGATTCCATCATCCGAAGGTCAGCCGTCTTGCTCTGGAGCTGGGAGTGCGGAGTATCGAACACGCAGCACGGAGCGGAGAGCTCGATCGTCTGGCGATTGACAAGGGTCTGGCAGGTCTTTGGAAACATTGCGAAATGCACCATCCTGACTACCAGGCATGCATCCTGATGGAAGCTGCTCGTGCGCTGGATATTCCCTTTCAACCCTGCATTGTCCAAGGACGGTACTGGCAGTTCGGATGGGGTTGCAGGTCGCGCCTTTTCCTAGAATCCATGTCGAATACCGAGGGTTCTCTCGGTTTCCTGATGAAGCGTTCGAAACTGCTGAGCAAGCAGTTTTTCGCCGGACTCGGGTATCCGGTTCCGAGACACAGCCTGGTCACACAATCCGAACAGCTTGCTCGTGCCGCAGACGAGGTCGGTTGGCCGTGTGTGATCAAGCCTGTAGCAGATAGCGGTGGCCGCGGAGTAACCGCCGGACTGCGGAATATGGCGGAACTTGAAGCTGCATTTGCGAACGCCCGTCGCTTTACGCAAGACATCGTTATGGTGGAAGAGCATATCCCGGGTGAGGACCACCGGCTGATGGTCGTCGAGGGGAAGCTGTTCGCCGTGATCAGGCGTGAGCCTACGAGCATCACCGGAGACGGCCGGAGCACAGTTGCCGAATTGCTTGCCGCCGTCAACCGCAGCCGCTCCTCGAACCTTGTCAGAAGTCGTTATCACAGGCCGATTGAAACCGACGAACTGCTTGCAGCTGCCCTTTGGCGCCAGGGTGCAGACCTGGATACGGTGCTCGATCCGGGGCGGCGAATCCGGATCCGTTCGAACGCGAATCTTACGACGGGAGGGGTGTGCTTCGACGTGACGCAGGAGACTCATCCGCACGTCAGACGGATGGCTGAATCCGTTGCCCTGGCCATGGGTCTTGGTACGGTCGGGATCGACTATATCACCAACGACATCGGAAGCTCCTGGCAGCTCGGCGGAGCTATGATCGAGGCTAATGCCACGCCCGGTATCGATGCTATGATCGCGGCCGGGCAGGACCCGGTCGCAGTCGGCAGTGCGGTGCTCGCTCCCTTGCCGGGGCGGGTGCCCGTGGTACTTGTTGTCGTGCAGGCGGAGTTGCTTGGAGAGGTGCAGCAACGTCTCGAAAAGGAGGCTGCAGAGGGAACCGGCTGGAGCTGTGGAGACCGTGCGGGTGTCGGCGGCATGCAGCTTGAGGTCGCGTCGGCGCATCCCTGGTCGGGAGTACAGTCGTTGCTGCGTCACAGGGAGGTGGAGCGCGTGCTGGCAGTTTGTACGGCGGCAATGCTCATCCGTCAAGGGATGCCGGTCGACAGGGTGGAGAGAACGGTCGTGTGCGGAACCTGCACGGTGCTGCCGGATGAGTGGCTCCGGCTGGTGCGGTCCCGGAGCGGTTCGGTGCAGGTGGTTCCGGTCTTCGAGACCTCTCTTGTGCATGGTATTAGCCGGGAATGACCATATATTGTCCATAGCGGGTACTATCCGGCGGAACCTCGCCGAAACCGGATCGTTCTCAGGCTGCCCTTACCCTCTCGGGACTAACGATCGTCGCACCATGATACGTATACACAACGAGAAGACCTATTACGGTCCGAGCCCCTGGGGTGTCGCTCCGGTCATTGTCGCGGACTTGGCTCTCGAAGATGCGCGGGACGAAGAGCGCGGAGCCCTGAATGAAGGATGCAGGCTGCTGAAGAGTGCATATCCCGACTGGTTTCCTTCAGAATCGCTCCATAAGCAGTCCTCGGTGGCCGAAGTGGCGGAAACCGTTGTGCTGTGGTCGCTTGGTGCGCTCAACGAAGTCAGAGGGTGCCTGCACGAAGCCGGTACCCGGGCGGAGGGTGACGGTAGCCGAATCTGGCTGGGATTCCATCATCCGAAGGTCAGCCGTCTTGCTCTGGAGCTGGGAGTGCGGAGTATCGAACACGCAGCACGGAGCGGAGAGCTCGATCGTCTGGCGATTGACAAGGGTCTGGCAGGTCTTTGGAAACATTGCGAAATGCACCATCCCGATTTCCAGGCGAGAATCCTGATGGCATCTGCCCGCGAGCGGGATATTCCTGTTATGCCCTACATACCCGGTTCACGCTACTGGCAGTATGGCTGGGGCAGCTGTTCACAGATTTTTTTCGAATCTGTTTCAAACGGCGACGGTACCCTTGGCTACCTGCTTCAGTCCTCCAAACTTCTGAGCAAGAGCATCTTTTCCGAACTCGGATATCCGACACCTAAGTGCCGGCTGGTCAGTCGCGCCGAAGAGCTCGGGGCGGCTGCTGAAGCGATCGGCTGGCCCTGTGTGGTCAAACCGGTCTCGTCGGGAAGCGGCAGGGGCGTGACGGCTGGTCTGCAGAATATGGAGGATCTTGCAGCCGCATTCGAGCATGCACGGCAGTTCACGAGCGAGGCTGTCATGGTCGAAGAGCATGTCCGCGGCGATGACCACCGGCTGATGGTCATCGAGGGAAAGCTGTATGCGGCCATTCTTCGTGAACCTTCTGCTTTGACGGGAGACGGGACGAGAAAGGTTGCGGAGCTGCTTGCGGAAGTCAACCGTTTCCGGACTGTGAATCTGGTCAGGAGCAGGTATTTGCGGCCGATCGCATCGGACGGGGTTCTCAGGGAACATCTCGGCCGGCAGGGGGTCGATCTGGAAACCGTTCCCGAGGCGGGCCGGCGGATCACGCTACGGTCAAATGCAAATCTCAGTACGGGAGGGGTGTGCCATGACGTCACGGAGAAAGTGCATCCTGAAGTGCGGATGATGGCCGAAGCCCTTGCGAAGGCAATGGGTCTCAGGGCTGCCGGTATAGACTACTTGACGATGGATATCGGGATGCCCTGGTATGCAGGAGGGGCCTTGATCGAAATCAACGCGACTCCATCGATGGACGTCATGATCGCAGCGGGGCAGGACCCGCTGGCCGTCGGTGGCGCCATGCTGGGCACGGGACCCGGAAGAGTTCCCGTGGAACTGGTGGTCGTAGGGACGGAGTTGCTTGAAGAGGTGCAGCAGCGTCTCGAAAAGGAGGCTGCAGAGGGAACCGGCTGGAGCTGTGGAGACCGTGCGGGTGTCGGCGGCATGCAGCTTGAGGTCGCGTCGGCGCATCCCTGGTCGGGAGTAAAGGCGGTGCTGCATCACCGCGAAGTTGAGAGGGTACTTGTTGCGTGCAGTCCGGCGGAACTTGTCCGTTACGGGATGCCGGTGGACAGGGTAGACAGGACGGTGTTGTGCGGAGTGGTAGAAGAACTGCCTGAGGCCTGGCTGCAGACCCTGCGCGGAAGGAGCGGTTCGGTTGAACAGGTGCCGGCCTTGCGATCCGAGCTTCTCTCAGGAGTCATGCCTGGCTGACGCTCCGATGGACACGGGGAACCGTCATATGCGGGATGACTTCGGCAACTTGCCGCGCCAGCATCTCAGCGGTCCGGATTCGATCGTCATGGGGCAATGATTGCACTTGATACAGCTGAATTCGCGCTGCCTCTCATTCCGGAATTTCATGATGATGTCCGGTTCGATGATCAACGGCCGGGACATGGATACACAGTCGGTGGAACCGGTATCGATTGCCGAAGCGATGTCTTCCGGTGTATGGATGCCGCCTGCCTGATGACGGGGATCGAGATGGTCTTTCTGATTGCTTTTGCCGCCTCGAAATTGTTGTTCCGCAAGGGTTGGGGAGAGCGGATGGCGAGTTTCACGAGCGGTGCGGATAGTGCCTTGACCGGCCCGGGAAGATTGCGGAACCTCAAACAGGACGAAAAGAGCGCTTCGACAGGAGGATTCGGGCCCCTCATGATCGACAGGCCTTCCTCGACAGTTCCCGAAGAGATCTCGACGGCATCGCACCCTGCTGCTTCGAGCAGTTGTGCAGCCTTGAGAGCTTCTTTCGGGCGCATGCCGCCCGGCCTGCGGTCGTAGGCGTTGATTTTGGCAAGGATGGGAAAGTCATCTTCCGTCGGCCTGATGCGATTCAGGATTTCCGATACGATCCGGAAGCGGTTTTGCAGTGAACCACCCACCGGTTCCTCCTCCGGTTGGCGCAGGGGGAAAGAAACTGCGACAGCAGATAGCCGTGTGCCAGGCGGTGCTGCACGCCGTCGAAACCCGCCTTTTTCGCTCGCCGGGCTGCAGCTGCGAAATTGCCGACGACGGTTTCGATGTCCTGCTCGCCAAGTTCCTTCGGAGTCTCTTCGTTGAAGATGAAATCCTTCAGGGGAAGGGGGGGAAACCGTCGGCAGACCGGTAACGGCGGACCGTGTCTGGCGACCGCAATGGGTGATCTGCAGCAGGATGGGGATCCAGTGCCGGTGCACTTCATCGGTGAGTGTCCGGAAAGCGGGAACAAGCCTGTCCTCGTTCATCATGAGCATGCCTGGCAGGCTGCTTTTTCCGTCCAGGTGAACTCCGGCATATCCTGTGAGGATGGCGCCGGTTCTTCCTTTGGCAAGTGCCGTGTAGAGCAATTCAAGCCAAGGCGTGGGAGCACCCGCTGCGTCCGCCATGCTTCCGTGTGTCGCCGGACGGGTAATGCGGTTCGGGAGCGAAAGTCCGGCAAGTCGTGCAGATTCGAAGACACCCATGGTCTGCACAAGCTCGATTTCCGGAAAACAGTCCTGTCAGAAATGAAGGAACATCATCCGCTGAGGAGAAAACACTGTGTGATTTCCTACAGGTACATCTCAGGGGTAAGCTTCCGGGTGTAGCGGTGCATCATGAAATTGACGAACCAGACCCAGTTGAAAGGCTTTCCCTTCATTCTCTGCATGATGGCGCCGCCTTTGTAAACCTCTTTCTGCAGCTTGACGAAATTTTCCAGCAATTTGTCGCCCGGCATTTTTCTTGGCTCGAACATGAAGTGGTAGGTGTCGTACTTGTTCCAGTCGAAATGACGGATCCTGGGTTTCATCTCCTCGAAATAGGGCGTTCCGGGAAAAGGGGTGACCAGCGAGAAGACGGGAAACTCGATTCTGTTGTTCATGATGAAATCGTAGGTCGCCTGGAAGCTTTTGTCCGTATCGTCGTCGAATCCGAACATGAAATAACCCTGGATGGCAATGCCGTTCTTGTGAAGGTTGCCGACGACGGTCTCGTAGTTGCCGAGCCGGTTTGCTCCCTTGTTCATGCTTTTCAGGATGTCGGGATTGAGCGACTCGAATCCGATGCTCATCAGATCGCAGCCTGAACGACCTGCAAGTTCGGCTACTTCGGGTTTGTGGAGAAAGTTCATGGAAATGTTGGCGTTCCAGCGGACACCGATTTTTGCCATTTCTTCAAGAAGCTCCGAAAAATAGCTCGGCCTGAAACTGATGTTGTCGTCCATGAACGAGAAGCTCACCTTTTTTTTTCCGAGTCTCTCCTGGTGGTAACGCATCTCATCAAGTACGAGGTCAAGCTCCCGGTACCGGTAGCTTTTTCCGTAGACGGTCGGAGTCGTGCAGAAATTGCAGCCAACGGGACAACCTTTCGTTGCCAGGATGGGAATGAGCGAACTGTAGCGCTTCGTGTTTTTCGAACCGAGGGCATAGGTGAAGTCGGGACGCAACATACCGGTCATCGGCCTGAGTTCACGAGCCCTGTACACCTCTTTCATGCTCCCCTTGAGAATATCGGTAGCCAGTTCCGTCCAGATCGATTCGATTTCGCCGTAGACGACGCTGGTGCAGTGCTGTTTTGCCTCATCGTGCATCATGGTGGGATGCACCCCTCCGAGAATCACTGTTTTCCGCTGGGCAAGGGCTGCATCACCGACCCGGTATGCCTTGCTTGCATTCAGGGTTCTGGAGGTGATGGCCACGACATCATAACCTGACAGGTCTTCAGGCACCTTTTCTCCAAGACGTTCGTCTATGAAGGTGACATCGAACAGCTTGCCTGCAAGGGTGGCAACCATGATCAGGTTGAGAGGCATGCTTACGGTGCCGGAATCCACCATCATGCTGGTGCCGCTTTTCGGCTGAACCAGCAGCCATCTTTTCCTGCCTTTCTGTTCCGCTGCAAGCCGCTGAAGGTTTTCGGGGGTGTAATCGGGGTCGGGAAGCGTTGTTTCGGCTGTTTGAACGTGTTCTGCCAGCATGCCCTTCTGCTCTCCAATAAGTGAGAATTACTCCTGAATGAAAAATAAGGTATGAAAAGTTTCCAAAAAAAAGACCCCCGGACGGCAAAAACATCTGCTCCCGGAATACCTTCTCAGGGCTGCTTTTTCAGGACGGCGACCGTAAACCGGCTTACACAGACGAGCTTGTCTTCACCGTTTCTTATCCTGATATCCCATACCTGGGAGGTGCGGCCGAGATGCAGCGGTCTTGCCGTGGCATAGACGTACCCTTCACGAACCGGACGGATGTGGTTTGCGTTGATTTCCTGTCCGACGATATACAGGTTTTCCCGGTCGATGCAGTAGGATGCGGCTATACTTCCGACCGTTTCGGCAAGGGCGAGCGAAGCTCCACCGTGCAGGATGCCGATACGCTGGATAGTGCGGTGGTCGACCGGCATTCTCGCCGTCATGGAGTCGCTGCCGATTTCCACGATTTCAATGCCGAGATGTCTGGCCATCTGGCCGTCGATGATCTGGCTGGCGTTGATCTCCTCGACGGTGACGGGTGATGTGAATATCGATAATAGCGTCATGGACGGGAAAGATTGCTCAAGGAAGAACCGATGGACGATGGCAGCCGAAGAGCGGGTGACGAGATTCGAACTCGCGACATTTTGCTTGGGAAGCAAACACTCTACCAACTGAGTTACACCCGCTGACAACGAGTGGTGAGAGAGGGAGTTGAACCCTCGACCTCAGGGTTATGAATCCTGTGCTCTAACCAACTGAGCTATCTCACCATCTGTGATAAGGGCTCTTAATATACGATATGGCATCACAAGAAACAACACAGGGGTGCGCATTAATTCCCGTCTGCCTGCCGGTTCACAAGCCTTGCATGGATCGCTTCGGCAAGGTAGACGTCTTCAGGGGTCGTAATCTTGATGTTATGGTAACCCATTTCGTAGACGCGTATTTCCTGCTCGGGAAAGAACCGTTCCACCAGTGCGGCATCATCGGTTGCATACCATTGTTCGAGCTCGGCCTGAAGATGTGCCTGGACGAGCAGCCTGCCGGCAAATCCCTGGGGCGTCTGAACCTGGAGAAGCCGGCTGCGATCGAGGGTTTCTCCGAAAACGTCCGGGGTTTTTCCGATGAATTTGATGGTGTCTTTCGGTCTTGTGGCAGGAACGCAGGCGCCGAAGGCTGCCGACATGGCAGCGATTTCATCGATTTCTTCAGGCTGGATAAGCGGTCTTGCGCCGTCATGGACGAGGATGGCGTCAGGGAGAGAACCTGTTTCATGGCTTTCTTTTTCGATCAGGGCGATACAGTTCCTGACCGAATCCTGCCGCTCCCTGCCGCCTTCGATGATTCCCCTGATTTTTCCGAACCCGTGTTCTGCCGCCATCTCTTCAAGAGCCGGAATGCTTTCCGCTTTTGTTGCGATAAAGATACCGGCAACGGTCGATGCCTTTTCAAATGCTCTGATCGTATGATAAATCACCGGCTGTCCCCCGATTTCAAGCATCTGCTTGCTCAGGCCGTTCTGGAGTTTCATCCGTTTCCCGATCCCGCTCGCGGCGATAATGGCGTACGTTTTCATTTTACCGTGCGTTGGTCAAAGTCTGTTCACTGGATAAGCATGGCGTCGCCGTAGGCCAGGAACCTGTATTCGTTCTTGAGTGCGACCTTGTAGGCTTCCATGAGCAGGCGGTGTTCTGCAAAGGCGCTGACCACCATGAGCAGGGTTGTTTCGGGCTGCTGGAAGTTGGTGACGAGCAGGTCGGTGACCTTGAAATGGTAAGGAGGGAAGATGAACTTGTCCGTCCACCCCTGTCCGAACTTGATCTTGCCCTCAACCGTTGCATTCGCTTCAAGAGCCCTGCAGGTGCTGGTTCCGACAACGATCACCCTTCCTGACTTGTTGACCTTGGTTTCGTTGATTTCCATGGCAGTCTGGTAGGGTATGTTGAAGTATTCTGAGTCCATCTTATGCTTCGAGACGTCCTCTACTTCGATGGCATTGAAGGTGCTCAGGCTGGGGTGAAACGTAACGGGGAGGATCTTTACCCCCATTTTCTGGATTTTCTGAAGAAGGGGCATGGTGAAATGCAGGCCTGCCATCGGGGCCACAACGGCACCGATCTGGCTTGCATACACGGTCTGGTAATCTTCCCTGTCGTTTTCCTTGGGCTTTCTGGTGAAATAGGGCGGCAGAGGGACATGGCCGATCTTGTTGACAAGGTCGAACACGTCGATTTCAGGATTGAGAAACCTGATGGTTCTTCCCCTCGATGTGGTGTTGTCCACCACTTCGGCGACCACGTCGTCCTCGAAATAAATCTTGTTTCCAACACGAACCTTTCTTGCCGGGTCAACCAGCACGTCCCAGAGGCCGGCTTCCTTGTTCAGCTCCCGCAGGAGGAAAACTTCGATCTTCGCATCGGTTTTTTCTTTCTGCCCGAAGATTTTTGCCGGAAAAACCTGGCTGTTGTTGACGATGAGAAGGTCGCCTTTCTTGAAATAGGATGCGATGTCGGTAAAAACCTTATGCTCAATTTCCTTTTTGCGTCTGTTCAGCACCATCAGTTTGCAGCTGTCGCGGGGGGATGCAGGATGGTCTGCGATTCTTGTTTTTGGAAGATTGTAGCGAAAGTTGGAAAGCCGCATTGGTTGTCTCGGGTCAATGGATGATCTGCCCAGAAGCAAATGAATTAAATATATAGCGTTTCGTCTGCAAATAACAAAACCGGGAACGGGGATGGCGAGCCGCCCCCGGCATGCGCCTTCAGAAGTGCGTCACAACCGGCGGTTCTCCCTTCCGCAGAGTTACCGTCCGTCCGGCAACGAGGGCCGGGAGTTCGGCCGACTCCGAATCGAGAAGCGTGACCTCTGCACGGTTCTGCTGCAGTGAAAGATGATAACGGTTGCCCCTGAAAATGATTCTGGTTTCCAGCCGTTTCCAGTGAGGGGGAAGGTCCGGATCGAGGTTCAGCATGCCGCTGTTGAAAGATATGCCCGCAAAGAAGCGGGTAACGGTATCGATCGTACCCGCCATGACACCGCAGTGGATGCCTTCCTGCGTTGTTCCTCCCTGCGTATCCTGGATGTCGCTCCTGAGCGATTCCTCAAACCAGTTCCATGCCATTTCGCGGCCGTCCAGCAGATAGCCTGATATGATCGAATGCACGACTTTGCTCAACGTCGAGCCGTGGCTGGTCCTGGGTTCGTAGTATGCGTAGTTGTCCCTGACACATTTCACCGGGTCGGAGACGGGAAATCCAATCCGTCCAAGAATTCCGCCCACCTCCTTCGGGGTCAGGGTGTAGAACGTCATCAACACGTCCGCCTGCTTTGCGACCTTGTAATGATCAGGGGAGTCGTTTTCCGCCTTCAGGATCCGGTCCATCCGGTGGATGTTGCCGTATTTGTGGCGGTAATGTTCCCAGTCGAGTTCCTTGAGTGTTGCGTAGCCGTCGAACTGTTCGATGATGCCGTTCTGGTCGATCCGGACATGCATCCTGCTCGAGATATCGCGCCAGAGCTGGAACTCGTCGTATCCGACATGGATTTTCTGCATCAGTCCGTCCATGATGTCCGGAGCAAGGGTTTCGCTCAGCTCGACTGCTTTCTCAAGCAGCCAGACAGTCATGATATTCGTGTATGCATTGTCTTTCAGCCCTTCTTTGCCGCTGCCGGGAAGCTCTTCGTGGAATTCGTCAGGCCCCATGACTCCCTCGATATGATACCTGCCGGTTTCAGGACTGAATGTGGAGATGCTTGCCCAGAAACGCGCGATCTCGAACATCATCTCGGCGCCGCAGCTGTTCATGAAGTCGCTGTCGCCTGTATCGTGGATATATCGCCAGACATTGTAGAAGACAGCGATGGAAACGTGTCTCTGGCGCCGGCTGAGGTCGGGGTCCCATTTTCCGCTTTTCGGATTGTAGTGGATGATCTGGGTTTCTTCCTTTCCGTCGTCGGCAGTCTGCCAGGGATACATGGCACCCCTGTAGCCGTTTTCACGGGCATACTCCCGGGCAGCGTCGAGTCTCCGGAAGCGATACATCAGCAGGGCCCGCGAAATCTCCGGTGCATGCTGGTTGAAGAAGGGAAGGATGTAGATTTCGTCCCAGAAAATGTGGCCGCGGTATGCTTCCCCGTTCAGACCTCGTGCAGGCATGCCTGCATCGATTCCCGTGTTGTGGGGAGACGCTGTTGACAGCAGGTGGTAGATGTGCAGCCTGAGCACTTTCTGGGTGAACCTGTCTCCCTCGATGAGCACGTCGGCGTTTTCCCAGAGAGCGTCCCATTTCCTAGCATGTCCCGCGAACAGTTCATCGTAACTGCCGGCGTTCGACATGGTTTCGACAGCCGCACGTTCCGGATCTGAAAACCCGCGGTCAAGCGAAGTGTGGATGACGACGGTTTTTTCGATGGAGCATCCCTTTTCGGGAGAAAGGGGCAGCCTGAAGAGTTCACTGATGAAGCGGGGAGAGCTGATGACACGACGCTTCTTCACTTCATGGCCCTCATGGCAGGATACGGTCGTTCTGGAATGGGTGACGATGTCATACCCCGACGTTGACGTTCTGACATGCAGCAGAATGCCCTTCTCCGTCTCGCTGTGTCCGACATGTTCGAGATGGTCGGATGCCAGGCTTCCGTAGCGTGCGACCCCCTTGTTTTCCACCCTTCCGTCGATGCTGGAGCGAATTTCAACTTCCGCACTGTAGTTGACCGGCTCGATGGTGAACCTGACGGCGCACAGATGCGGGGTTTCCATGCTGCAGAACCGGCTGCTCTTGATCCTGGTAATCCAGCCGAGATTGTCCTGGATCACGATTTCCCGTTCCATGACGGCATGGCGCAGATCGAGATTCTGGGTATAGCTCAGGATTTTCTGCTCGAACGGATCGATGAAATGACCATGCCCGATCCGGAACTCGATCGGAAGCCAGTTGGGACAGTTCACCATGTCGTTGTTCCAGATGGTCTGTCCATGGACCTCGGAAGGCAGCTTGTTGAAGATGCCTGCGATATAGGTCCCCGGATAGTGGTGTGGCGACTGATGAGCGCCATCGTAAGCTCCCCGGACCCCCAGATAGCCGTTTCCGGTAGAAGTCAGTGCTTCCCGCAGCTTTTCTTCCCTGGGTGACCATGAAGCGTAGTGCAGATTCCATCCGTCGCGTTCAAGGCCTCTCCTGAACCAGCGCTCGATTTCGTCGATCGTGATCTCCCCGAGGTCCCTCACGACGATATCCGCCCCCTGTTCCTTGAGTTTGATGCCCTCGATTTCACGGGCTATCCCGAGGACAAGTCCGAAATTGCCTCTTGCGCCGGCCTGAACTCCCGAGATGGCATCTTCGACAACAACGCATTCATGGGGGGCGAGCCCGAGGTTGTCCGCTGCCGTGATGAAGATATCGGGGCTGGGTTTGCCTTTGAGCCGGAGTTCGATCGATACTTCGCCGTCAACACGGGTTTCGAACAGTTCCTCAAGCCCGGAAAGTTCAAGGATGAGCTTGCAGTTCCGGCTGGATGACGCTATGCCGATCCGGATGTCCCGGCTCCTGAGCTCCCTGATGAACTCCACCGATGATCTGAATACCTCCGGTCCTTCCTTGATCAGGATTTCAGTGAAAAGGCTGTTCTTGCGGTTACCGAGACCGCAGACCGTCTCCTTTTCGGGAATGTCGTCAAGCTCTCCGAACGGAAGTTCGATGTCGCGTGATGCGAGAAAACTCTTGACACCTTCCATTCTGGGTTTTCCGTCAACATACTTCAGATAATCGTGCACGGGATCAAAGGCAACGTACGGTTCATTGTTGACCTCTGCATAGTTCTTCAGAAACGAGTTGAACATGGCTTCCCAGGCAAGGCTGTGGATTTTTGCGGTTCCGGTAATAACACCGTCGAGGTCGAAGATGACGCCTTTGAAATTGATACTCATCAGGTAGATGCGGATGGATGGAGTTGTTGGAAAATGATTACAGTTGGAAAATGATTACAGCGAATGCAGGCCGAGGATCGTCAGAAGAATGTCTGGGTAGGGCACCGTGTAGCTTTTCGGACAGATGCTTTTGACGGTTTTCATCAGTTTTTCGTCCCTTGTCACAAAAATTGCCCAGACGTCGTCGAACATCTCCATGGCTTTCTTCAGCATCGGTATGTCCGATGAGGTATCGCCGCAGACGAGGTTCGGTCCCTTCTTCCCGTTGATTTTCAGTTGCCTGCAGATGAATGCCAGACCGTCGCCCTTGTCGAAATCCTTGATCATCGATGTTTTGGGATCGACATCGATGGTGAGGATGATCTCAATGTCAAGGCCGGTGTCCTCGATCCGGAAATTCTTGCCTTCGGGATCGATTTCACGCACGATGCTTTTGACCTTTTCAAGAAAGGCCGCCGACTCGGCGTCATTGATCGAGTGGCTGATATCCTGACGGGCAACCGTTGTCTGTCCGAACTTGATCTGCAGGGCAGAGCCTATGAAATTGAATTTTTCGAAATAGGGATCCTGAAGGAGCTGCAGCATGCGTTCATTGAGCAGCCTGATCAGCACCTGCTTGTTTTCCTCGATGGGAAACGAATGGAACTCGCTGTCGATATCGATGAATTCCCTGCCTTTCGAACCTGCGTACACGAAGATGTGGCTGGGGTTGATCGATACGTTCAGGATTCCGAAATCCTTCAGCGGTGCAGAGGTGATGATGATCGGAAAATGACAGCAGTTTTTGGAGAATCGCGACAGGAATACCGAATTGTAGATCGGCTGGATTGAGGAACGGTAGCGGCCGCAGTAGTTGTTGGTCGTGCCGTCGCGATCGGTGATGAATGCGTTGAAATGCTTTCCCTTCAGCATTTCGACTCCGTCAGCCACATAATCGCTGAAACCGGGAATGAATTTCGCGAGATATTCGATGAACCTGTCCTCTCCATATTCGAGATAGTAGATGTCCTTCTGCAGCTCCCTGATTTCATAGGTCAGGTCTACCTCGATCTGCTTCAGGCCGTCAAGCCGGAGAAGCCGCTGTCCCGTGTAGTCGTCGATGTAGATGGTTTCCAGGGAATAGAGGGCGTTCTTCAGGGATTCAACGCACCCCTGCCCCACGACCCGCTGCTTCATGATGTTTCTGACGATGGGCTCGCGCAGATCCCTTGTTTCAGCCTTGAGTTGATAGAGCTCCTTAAGCGTGCGGATGTCCTGCAGGGTGATGGGAAATTTGCAGGTGCTAAGACTGTGCTCTTTGACGATGGATTCGTGCATGCGCCGGTGTCAGAAGGAAATATGATAAAGTGGCTCGACTATCAATTTACAAAAAAAAAGCTGTTTGCATTTCCTGAATAAAGCATGTAACCGCAATTTTACGCTCGACCATTTCCGGATTGCTTTTTCTGAGGGACGTTTCTTTCCGTGTACCTCAGGAATCGAGTTTCTCGAGAGCCCTGATGATCTTCTGATGAATCAGCGCGGGATGTTCGCCTGCGTCCAGCGAGACGAAACGGCTGCTGTCTTTTGCGATGATACTCAGGTACCCCTGCCGGACACGCCGGTAGAATTCCAGTCCCGAGCTTTCCATCCGGTCGAGCTCAGCCGATTCGAAAGCAAGGGGGAGGGATTTTTCGGAAAACTTTCTGAGCAGGGCATCTTCAGGCAGGATGTCGAGATAGAAGGTGATGTCAGGCCTGAGCCCGAACGATGCGATCCTGTTGATCTCCCCGAGAAGATCAAGCCCAAGGCCCCTTCCGTATCCCTGGTATGCGGTCGTCGAGTCGTAAAAGCGGTCGAGTATCACCACCTTCCGCTGTTCAAGCGCGGGGAGAATGACGGATTGAACCAGTTCCGCCCTGCTTGCCGAGAACAGGAGGAGCTCGCCAACCGGGCTGATGTCGTGTTTACTGTCAAGCAGCAGGTTCCGGATTTTTTCGGCAGTCTCGGTGCCGCCCGGTTCACGGAGCGTCAGAACGTTGTACTTGCGTTCCTGAAGGTACCGTTTCAGCTTCATGACCTGCGTGGATTTTCCGGCCCCATCGATTCCTTCGAATGTAATGAGCATTGCTGTCAGCTGGAATGGTGTTCCGAGAGAATGAACTCCCTGACGGCCGAGCTGAACTGTTCCGGGTACTCGAGCATCGGGGAGTGTCCGCAGTCCTTGAACATGATGAGTCTTGAACAGGGAATCTCCCTGTTGACGTCGTGGGCGATCTTCGGTGAGATGTATCTGTCCCGGTCTCCCCAGATGATGAGCACCGGCGCGGTCAGTTCTTTCAGGCGGCTCCGCAGGCCTGTCCGGTTCATGTCGAGCTTCTTGAGGTTCCGGTTGAGGATAATGACTGTGTCGAAAGCCTCCTTGTCCCTGGCCACCTGCAGGTTCTTCCTGTACGATTCCGGGTCAACGGCCTCGATGTTGTGAAACGCGGAAGCAAACATTTTTTCAGACATCCTCTCTCCGGTCACCCATTTTTTCAGGAATTTCCTGACACCTGGCAGGCTGATGCCCCGTGCCCAGGATGGAACATGGATGAACCCGTCGGTATTGCTCAGAACGATTTTGTCGAACGTCGACGGGTAGGAAATGGCGGTTGCCAGCAGGTACTTGCCACCCATCGAGTGCCCCGTGGCATACAGGGGGTGGGATCCTGTCGAACCGGTTTTTTCAAGAAATTCGTAAATGAGGTCGGTATACAGCTGCAATGAGTAGTCTTTCCCGGCAGGTTTGTCCGATCCTCCGAAACCGAGCAGATCAAGGGCAAGAATTCTGAATGACCCGGAAAGTGACGGGATGACCTGCTCGTAGAAGTCGAGCGACGAGGAGATGCCGTGCAGGAGAAGCATGGTGCGGTACGAACGGCCGGTTTCTATATAGCGATGGCGGTGTCCTCCTATGCTGATGTACTTGTCCTGAGGGGCCATAATGCAGTGAATTGAAAACCGTCGTGCCTTACAGGCTTGTAACATGCAAGAAAAACAAGATAAGCATTGATCGATAAACAAGCATAAGGAACCGCCAGCCTTCGGTTTGATTTCCCTGTTCAAGGAACGAAAATCGCCGATTGACGGTTCTCCATGCATATGATTCCTGTTTTTTTCAGGAAAAATAATATATTCCGACCTCTGACGCGGTTTCCTGTCGGTATACAGAACAATCAACAGAACGGAAGATGATGGCATACACGAAAAGAACGGTTGCAGCCTCCGCCGTACTTCTCTTCTGCTTCCTGACCGGCTGCGGGCAGAAGCAGGATGAACCCGCTCTGAGTTCGTCCGGATCGTTTTTTGATGCCGGCACGGAGAAGAGGACAGAACAACAGATGCCTTACGTGGATATGCCGGGGTGGCTCGATCTGTACCGCACGAAAAGCGTTGTCAATGTTTCCAGAATCGACAACGTCGTGATCATCACGTTTGAGACACAGGGGCGGCGTGACGAGGTGTACGGCCACTATTCCGGCCTGTTCCAGAACGAGGAGAATTTCTCTGCATCCCGGGAAGGGCGCGACATCATCAGCTTTGTCAAGGAAGGATACGGCGCAAAAGTCACCCTTGTCAACGAGAACAGGAATCTCTGGACGCTCGAGTACCATAAGCAGAGCATATGACCCTTTCTGCCGTCCCCTGCCGCATTTTTCTTTCCCGTATGTTTTCCGATCCTCTGCAGAGCAACCTCGCGCATGGTTTCATGAAGAAGAAACGTCATATCGTGTGACCGGTCTTCTCTCTACAGATAACCATGAAAAGGAAAAGGAAAATGACCATGAACAAGAGTGTGATGACAGCCCTTCTTGCAGGAATGCTTTTTACAGGCGGTACGGCGGTTGCCGCAGATACGACTCCTGTGCCGCCTTGCCGGAACGTTTCGTCAGGATCGCGTTATTTTGACGGAAACCGACCAATGGCGCAGAGAGGAGCGCAAAGATTCTTTCTGAAAGAAGCTCTTGGTTTGAACAGCCGTCAGGAAGCCCGTCTTTCAGAGCTGCAGCGCCTTCATTTTGAAAAGGCATCGGCTGAGAGGCAGGCGCTCTTCGGCTTGCAGCGGGAACTGAGGGTCGAATCAATGAAACAGAGGCCCGACGGTCAGAGGATTTCAGATCTGTCCGAGCAGATAGGGAGGAAGCATGCAGCGCTCGCGCGCATGAGGAGCCTGCATCTGCAGGAAATCGCTTCCGTGCTTGATCGCAGGCAGGTCGAAACCTTTCTGAAGATGCAGGAACAGCGATGGGAGAGGAGATCTCGCGGCTGAGGAAAGGGATGCTACCTCATGAAGGCCGGGCACAAGCCTGGCCTTCTCCGTTTCGGTCAGGATGATTTCAGTGCGGCTGCCCGGTCGGACGGATGAGAATCTCATTGACATCGACATGCGGAGGCTGGCTGAGAGCGAATATGACGGCACGGGCCACATCGTCGGAACTGAGTTCGGGTGTTTCCGGTTTCTGAAGATGTTCCCAGAACGGCGTATCGACAACACCGGGTTCAATCAGGGTGACCCGGATTCCGGTTCCCGCCATTTCGTTCCGGATTGCCTGTGCCATGCCCGTTACTGCCCACTTGGTTGCCGAATACAGGTTGCGAATGGAGGTCACGCGTCCAACGACGGAACCGGTCACAAGAAAATGTCCACCCGTCTTTACAAGCTCCGGCAGGGTCAGTCGGGCGGTGACTGCCGCGCCATAGACATTGACGAGAACCATTTCCCGCCATTCGTCCGGTTTGTCGGATCCTCCGTAAAAACCGGATCCCCTTGAAAATCCGGCATTGGCAAATGCCGCATCGATTCTGCCGAAACGGTTCAGGGTTTTCGCAACCAGTTCCTGCTGCGATTCCCAGCTCGATACATCGCAGGGTACTGCCATTGCTTTTGCGTTGCCGAGTTCCTCTTCGAGCGAGAGAAGTCTTTCTGCCGAGCGAGCAGCCATCACGACATTGAAACCGGCCTTGACGGCGAGTCTTGCGGTCGCTTCGCCGATACCGGTCGATGCACCGGTAATGAGAAAAACCTTGTCAGTGTTCACGTTGTTCATGGCGATCCTGGTATGATGGAGATCATGATAGAGAAAAAAACAGTCACTGGAAAGGAGTTGTCAGCTCTTTTTCAGGCACGGTAATCCTCATTCCTGCCACGGTAAGAGAATTCTGCCTGACCGGAGCCTGGCAGTTCCGGTCATTTTCAGCCCCGGCGTCTGCAGATCGCAATCGTTCCTGCAGGTATGACCGCACCTGTTATCGCCCGGACTCAATCGGGCAGGATTACTGTCGAAATCCGGTTCCGCCAGGAAGCAGTTCTTCCCTGCGGCGGGACTCATGGAATCTGAAGTGATTTCGCTGCTGATGTATTTGATCGGCCGGACAGTCAGGATCGGAACGGACACTCCGTTTCCGGTTCGATGTTTCCGGACATGGTATGACGGACTGCCGCACCAGCTGTCCGCCGGTAGGGAGATAAATGAGATGAAGTGGTTTTTCCTCATGCCCGGAGCTGTTTTGTATGATTTGGACGTATTTTTCTGTAATTTTATGCTGAAACACGGAAAAACATGCGGGATCACCGGTTCGCTTTTCCGGAAATGTTCAATGTACGGTCACGGCAGCCGGTCAGGAACCGGTGTCGTTGGCAGTGCAGGTTCAACTCCTCCATCCATGTCGTGAACGATGAACAGAAAATCAAAGGCGGAGCTTGTCAGCGGCCGTGATGATCCTGAACGTCCTCCCACAAGCGGATTTTCCGATGGATGGGCTTCTGTCCGGGGGGAGCCGCAGGTTCATGATTCAGCGCTCCTTCACAGCATTTTCCGTGCCGTTCCTGCCGGGATAGGCCTGGTTTCGAACCGGAGGATCATCATGGAAGTCAACAACCGCCTCTGTTCGATGCTTGGTTATTCGCGCGAGGAGCTCCTGCATCAGAGTTCCCGCATGCTCTACCCCTGCGACGAAGAGTATGCGTTCGTAGGCAGGGAGAAATACCGTCAGATCAGGGATACGGGAACAGGTACCGTCGAGACCAGGTTCAGACGGAAGGACGGCTCCATTATCGAGGTTCTGCTGAGTTCCTCCCCGCTTGATTCCGCCGACCTTTCTCGCGGCATTACTTTTACCGTGCTTGATATTTCCCGACGGAAACAGGTCGAACACGACCTGCAGTACAGTGAAGAGCGGCTCAGGATGCTGTTCGGCCACATCAGGGACGGGGTTTTCCTGCTTCCCCTGCCTGAAAGTGTCCGGCAGCGGAGGTTCGAGATGGTAAACGAAGCTGCAGGCAGGATGACGGGCTATCAGCCGGACGAGATCATGAAAATGGGGCCGCTTGATCTGCTTGATCCCGAATCCACAGCAGGCGTAACGGGAATCGTTGACAAGCTGAAACGTGAAGGAAACGTGCTTTTCGATGTCTTCATCGTTCACCGTGACGGAAGCAGGATTCCTGTCGAAATCAGCGCGGGCAGGGTCGAGCTTTCCGGGCGTCCTTTCATGATCGCCACCATGCGGGATACCTCGCTTCGTCAGCGTTACGAGCGGGATATTCTGGAAAGCCGCCAGTTCCTGCAGAGTATTTACGAAGGGGTGAGTCACTCGATCTTTGTTGTTGACGTCCTTCCTGACGGTGTTTACCGCTACAAGGGCATGAACCCCTATCATGAGGAACTGACCGGGGTCAGAAGCGATAAGATCGCAGGAAAAACGCCGGGAGAACTCATGGACCCGAAATATGCGGAAACAGTGGTCATGCGTTACAATGAATGCCTCCGTGAAGGGAGGCCCATCCGTTATGAAGCGTTGCAGCCTTTCAGGGGCAGAGAAAGCTGGTGGGAAACCGTTCTCAATCCTGTACGCGACGAAACGGGACGGATCTGCCGGATCATCGGTACCAGCACCAACATCACGGAGCGGAAAGAGGTAGAGGAAAGACTCAGGAAACTGAGCGTTGCCGTAGAGCAGAGCCCGGCGGTCGTGGTTGTGACCGATCCTTCCGGACTCATCGAATACGTCAATCCCAAGTTTACCCAGTTTACAGGCTATACTTTCGAGGAGGTGCTCGGCAAGAATCCCAAGGTCCTCAAGTCGGGACTGACGCCCCAGGCAGTATACGAAGAGCTCTGGAAGACAATCCTGTCAGGCCGCATCTGGCACGGGGAACTTTACAACCGCAAGAAAAACGGGGAGTTGTACTGGGAGGATGCGGTTATTTCGGCCATACGCAACGAAGGGGGCGAGATCACAAATTTCGTGGCGGTCAAGGAGGATGTCACTGAGAAAAAGAGGCTGTGGCGCGAGCTGATTGCAGCAAAGGAAAGAGCAGAGGAGAGCGACCGGCTGAAAACCGCGTTTCTTGCAAATATCAGCCACGAAATCCGGACGCCGATGAACGGTATTCTCGGTTTTTCCGAACTCCTGAAAGACCCGGATCTTTCAGGAGCCGAGCGTGAGCAGTATATCGACCTCATCCACGAAAGCGGCCATCGCCTGCTGCATCTCACGAATGAACTGATTGACATCTCGCGCATCGAGGCAGGCGAGACCTCGCTGCATGTCAGGGAAACCTCTGTCAACGGGATGCTGCAGGACCTGTATCTCTTCTTCGAGCCTCGGGCCTCAAAAAAAGGGCTGCAGCTTGTCTGCATCCCAGGACTGTCCGATGCCGAGAGCGTCATCAGGACCGATTCCATCAAAATGAAACAGATACTGTTCAATCTTATCCATAACGCCCTGAAATTCACGCATGAAGGGCGGGTCGATTTCGGTTATTTCCGCAGGGAAGGTCTCCTCGAGTTCTTTGTGATCGATTCGGGAATCGGCATTCATGCCGATCTGCAGCAGAAGATATTCGAGCGGTTCAGACAGGTGGACAATTCATTTACCCGGCAGTATGAGGGGGCCGGCCTCGGCCTGAGTATTTCACGGGCTTATGTGGAGATGCTGGGTGGTACGATGCGGGTCGAGTCTGCCACCGGCATGGGCGCCGAATTCACCTTCACCCTGCCCTACAACCCGCCGGTTCAGAACGACCAGACCGAACCGGCAGGGGCGGAGCTTCCGATAGCGGGCAGGATGTTTCCCGCCCTGACCGTTCTGCTGGTCGACGACGACGAGGCAAGCTGCCTGCTTCTGAAAACAATGCTCAAGGGCGCAGGCATTACGCTCCTGCCGGCTGCCAACGGTCTTGAGGCGATGGATATGGTCAGGGGCCATCCGGAGATCAACATGGTGCTCATGGACATCAGGATGCCGGTCATGAACGGCCTTGAGGCAACCAGGCAGATCAAGCAGCTCAGGCCGGACCTGCCGGTGATCGCCCAGACCTCTTTTGTCTCCAAGGCGGACCGGAAACAGATCATGCGGTCCGGGTGCGACGGTTATATTCCGAAACCGGTCAGCAGAAACGCGCTGTTGGAACTCATGCAGTCGCTGCTCAAATCCTGAACGTTCCTCAGCGGCAGGAGTGACGCAGGTTTTTTCTTTCTGTGTTACGTCATCCCGGGATGCGGATACTGTCTCCGGGCATGACGGGCTCAAGGCTGCAGTGCCCGCAATTTTTCGATCACGCTTTTGTGCGGGTGCCTGAGGAGGTCGTCTTCGTGTTCGGGAAGCGTGACATGCCGTGCAACAATCCCGAGCATCCGCTCGTCGAGATTTTCGGCAATGTCGAGCATATGGGTAAGATGGTGCTGCAGTTCGAAATGAATGAACTTCTCCGCAGGGTGTTTCTTCATTTTTTCAAGCAGCTGCGCCATCATCGCATGGTCGAGATGCCTCGAGACTTCACTGAAATATTCGAGAGGGAGGTCGTTGGCGTAACCGGTGGCCTGTTCAACACCCATCTTACGGCAGACTCCGGCGGCGATCTGCGGTCTGATGTGCTCGACCATGAGCGGAATGACGATAAAGTGCGGGATGTACTTCACTATCATGCTGATGGCATGGTAGAGCTCCTCAAGACCGTCGGTTTTCAGTTCAACGAGGGTTTTCAGGTAAGAGGTCACCAACTGCTGTTCTTCAGGCTGCAGCTGCCGTATCACCTCCGGTACGGGCAGGTTGGTCCAGGCAAGCGATTCTTCCAGTTCACTCATCAGCAATGCAATGTTTTCGGCAGAGGCCTGCCTGGGTTTCCGGATTTCCGCCGATCAGCTTCTCAAGCTTCAGTTTATCAAAAAAAAACGGAACAGGAAATATCGAGCCGGACAGAAGGGACGATTTGCACCGTCCGGAATCATGGATCAGGGAACATGCAACGGTATTTCAGAGATGCGGGCATAATGGCTATATTCCAGCCTTTTCCGTTACAATGCAACGATGGGGTGAAGAGGTCATGGTTCTTCTGACGGTTGAAGAAGTCATCAAATCATACGGGCTGAAACAGCTTTTCGAGGGTGTGTCGTTCGGTATCGACGACCGTGACAAGATCGGCATCATCGGTGCGAACGGCAGCGGCAAGAGCACGCTCCTGAAGATTCTTGCCGGCGTTGAGACCCCGGATGCCGGCCGGGTGATGGTCACGAAGGGAAAAAGGATCGTCTGGCTGCCCCAGGACTCGCCGTTCGATCCGGAGGATACTGTTCTTCAGGCCGTCATGAAATCGAACGACCGGCTCATGGAGCTTGTCCGCGAATACGAAACGGCCTGCAGGGCTCTCGAAGAGTGTGGCGGCATCGATTCTGTTCTGACCGATTCGGTCAGCCAGCTTTTCCATGAACTCGATGCGAGCGGCGCCTGGGAGCTTGAATCGAATGCGAGGATCGTGCTCGGCAGGCTCGGACTGAACGATCTTACGGCTGGAATGGGTGAGCTTTCGGGAGGGCAGCGGAAACGCGTTGCTCTTGCCCATGCGCTCGTAGTTCCGAGCGATGCCCTCATTCTCGACGAGCCGACCAACCATCTCGATGCAGACAGCGTCGAATGGCTTGAAAACTATATCAGGCGTTATGCCGGAGCGGTCATCCTGATTACGCACGACCGGTATTTTCTCGACCGGATCGCAACCCGCATGATCGAGCTCGACGGCCGTACGGCGCTGACTTTTACCGGCGGGTATGCAAGCTACCTGCAGCAGAAGGCTGAACAGGAGGAGCAGGAAGTACGTCAGGAGAGAAAGCTGCAGGCTCTTGCCCGGCAGGAGCTCGATTGGATGCGGACCGGCTGCAAGGCGCGGACCAGAAAGCAGAAAGCGAGGATGCAGCGAGCAGAATCGCTGGTCTACGTGCCGAAAAAGGAACAAAAACCGGTGATGGAGATCGGTTTCGGTTCTGACCGGCTGGGCGGAATGATCATAGAGTTCAGGCGGGTTTCAAAATCCTTCGCTGGCAGGATGCTTCTCGATTCGTTCGACTATCAGCTGCAGAAAGGTGACCGCATCGGCATCATCGGCCCGAACGGTTCCGGAAAAACCACCCTTTTCGAGATGATTTCCGGCAGGTTAGCGCCCGACAGCGGCAGCATCGAAATCGGAAAGACCGTCAGGATCGGCTATTACGATCAGGAAAGCAGGGAACTGGACGAATCGAAACGGGTTATCGACTACATCAGGGAAGAGGCTGAACAGATCAGTCTCAAGGATGGTTCTACGGTGTCCTCATCGAAACTGCTCGAACGCTTTCTGTTTTCTCCGTCCGCCCAGTACCGGAAGGTCAGCACGCTTTCAGGGGGAGAGCGCCGCCGTCTCTACCTTCTCCGCCAGCTCATCTCCTCGCCGAATGTGCTTCTGCTCGATGAGCCGACAAATGATCTTGACATACCGACACTCAGGGTGCTGGAGGACTTTCTCGACAGTTACGCAGGCTGCCTGCTCGTGGTAAGCCACGACCGCTACTTCCTCGACAGGACGGTTGAAGACATCTTCGCCTTCGAAGAGGGCGGCACGGTGCGCCGTTACCCCGGCAACTACAGCGTCTATCTCGAGATGCAGGCGGCAACCCCCAGGCCCGAGGAAGAAACGGCCTGCAGGAAAGAACGGAGGGAGCAGACCCTGCCTGCTCGTGTGTCGCAGAAACCGAGGAAGCTCAGCGGGAAGGAGAAACGCGAGCTGGAGCACATCGAGAAGACGATCCACGATGCCGAAGCATGCCAGGCGGCGATTGAAACCGAGCTTGCAGCAGCGGGAGGCGATTTCCAGCGTATCCAGCAGTTGAGCAGCGAACTGCATGTGCTTCAGCAGGAGCTGGAGAGCAGTATGGACAGATGGGCGGAGCTGGCGGAACTTGTGTGAATTTTCAGAAACGTACAGTAATGGGCGAAACAGTTCAGCATGTAAGGGCGAGACTCGGTTCTCTTGACGATCCGGGTCGAGCAGCCCTGCTCCAGCGGTATTTCAAGAGCGGTCCGGGGGAGTACGGGGAAGGAGATCTTTTCAGGGGAATCCGTGTCCCCGATCTGAGAAGGCTCTCCAGGCAGTTTCGCAGCCTGCCGTCCGAAGAGGTTGCAGAGCTGCTCGGGTCTCCTTTTCACGAAGACCGCCTTCTTGCCCTCCTGATCATGGTGGAGCAGTACCGGAAGGGTTCTGAAGAGGTTCGTCAGGCCATCTATGACCGTTACCTCTCCAGTACCGCATTCATCAACAACTGGGACCTGGTGGATCTTTCAGCCGGTCATATCGTGGGTATGCATCTGCTTGAGAGGGAACGCAGTCCTCTCTACCGTCTCGCGGCGTCCGCCTCCCTCTGGGAGCGGAGGATCGCCCTCATGGCGACCTTTCCCTTCGTCAGGCGGGGTGAATACGGCGACACCCTTGCACTTGTTCGCCTGCTGCTTGCCGACAGGCAGGAACTGATACACAAGGCAGCAGGCTGGATGCTCCGGGAAATCGGCAAGCGCGACAGCGGGACGGAGGATGCGTTTTTGCTCGAGCATTACCGCAGCATGCCGAGAGTCATGCTGCGCTATGCCATTGAACGGCTTCCGGAAGCAAGAAGAAGGCAGTACCTGAAAGGAGAGGTCTGAACCCTTTTCAGCCGGCGCCGGCAGTCATTTTATCTGGAAATCAGGGTGGCCGGTCTGCCACAGGCCGAAGCTCAGGATGTCCGCAAGGGATTCGAACTGCTTCGACTTGGGATCGCCGACACCGTGCCCGGCCTCGTAATCCGTGAAAAAAAGCACCGGTTCTGGCGAAGCAGTCGAGGCCATCAGACGGGCGGCGAATTTTGCCGGCTGCCAGGCAATGACCCTTGGATCGTTCATACCTGCCGTCACGAGCGTAGCGGGATAGCTGGTGCCTTTTCTGAGGTGAAGATAAGGATCCATTTCCAGAAGAGCCCTGCATTCGTCCGGTTTGTTCACCGTTCCGAATTCAGGGACGTTCACCGGGCCATTGGGCGATTGCTCCCCCCGCAGGGGGTTCAGTAATCCTACCTGGGGCATGGCAGCCGCGAAGAGGTCGGGCCGTTCGGTCATGGCGCGGCCTACGAGGATGCCTCCGGCACTCGCTCCGTTGATGGCGACGTGACCGGAGGAGGTGTATCCTTCCCTGACCAGATATTCTGCGCAGGCGATGAAGTCTTTCCAGGTATTTGGTTTCGCAGTCTTCATGCCGGCCTTGTGCCAGGCGTCGCCGAGTTCCCCACCCCCCCTCACATGCGCCACGGCGAGCAATCCTCCCTTCCATGTCCAGAGCAGGAGTGCAGGGCTGAAGAACGGCGTCAGGGCATTGCCGTAGGCTCCGTATCCGTAGAGCAAGACGGGATTCTTCCCGTTTTTGACAAGATTCCGGCTGTAGACCATGGAGAGGGGGACCCTGACGCCGTCATGAGAAGGCACCATGAGCTCCTCGACGGTCAGCGATTCGTACTCGGGATAGGCTGCCGGTGACGAGAGGGTTTCATTCCGGAAGGAGCCGGAGTTCGGATCAAAACGGAAGCGGCGGTAATCACGGTTCCATCCAGCCATGATCGCCCATACATCGGGGAATCTGAATCCTTTCGAGCTCAGTGCGACAGTGCCGGCGGAAAACGGAAGTTCGAGTTTTTCAGGAAACAGGGCATCGAATTTCCTGAAATAAAGCTCTTCCCGTACCCCGTTCACGGAAATGGTGTAATAGACGCCGTTACAGGTGAGGGTGAAGGCCGAGAGCGTTGCATCAGGCCGTTCAGGAATGACGGTTTCAGCGTGTGCGATGTCGGGATCACGAAGTGATGTTTTCAGAAGGGTGAAATGCGGAGCGTTTCTCGGGGTGTAGAGATAGAGCTCCCTTTCCGTTGCGGCAAAATCATACACCTCGTCATCAGGTCTGAAAAGCCGCTTCCATGGAATGGAAATTCCGGAGAGCCTGTCTGTCGGAGCATACCATGCGTTGAGTCTCCTGTCGACGCTGAAGGCGAAGGCGTAAAGATGGCCGCTCTCCTTGTCGTAGTCCACGCCGGGAATGTCTTCCGGTCTCATGTCCAGTTCAGGGTATTTCTCCCGTGAAAAGATCTCGCGGTCGTTCGACGGGTCTGTGCCCACAAGGTGGAGGTAGACCTTGCTGTCCATTTCCCTTTGTTTGTCATGCAGCCCGCCAGGCCGGAGACGGTTGTAGAGGAATCCGCTACCGTCGGGAATCCAGGACGGCGAAGCGAACCAGCACCGGTCGATTCTTTCTGGGAAGATCTTCCTGTCCTTGACCTCCATGACGAGGATTACGGCATCCTCCGATCCGTTCGGCGAGACCGTCAACGCGACTTTTGACCCGTCGTCGTTCGGGGCGACCTTGCTGATGACGTAACGGACACCGTCTTTGCCGGAATAGGTTTCAGGATCGAACAGGAGTCGCTCCCTGCCCTTGAAGCCATCGCGGCAGAACAGTTTGCCGGTTTCATCTGCAGGGGTCTGCCTGAGGTAGAAGTACCGGTCGTTGTCGGTAATGAAAAGGGAATGGACTTTCGTTGTTTTCCGCCTGTCGAAGTCATGCATCTTTTCGATCAGCTCCCTTCTGCCCGGTATCTTCTGCAGCGTCGAGCGCGCACGCCGGGATTCCTGTCTGAACCACCGTTTGACGAGGGGGTCCTGCAGGTTTTCAAGAGGCCGGTAGGGATCGGAGACCGTCATGCCGCAGATGGTTTCCTCGACCGGTGCAGTCGGGGGCTGGACAATCGTATCGGGGCTGTGCTGTGCTTCAGTCTGGGACGGGGCTGTGCAGAAAAGGGCAAGAAGCAGGGTCAGTGTCGTTTCGGTTGGTCGCTTCATCAGGTTCGTGAACATCATGGACAGGAGGTGCTTTCCGGAAAGGTTATCTGCAAGTTAAGGGGTTCACAAGGATCGGCTGCGTCAGGGGCGGTGCAGTTTTTGCAGCAGGTATGCCATGGAATGGCCGAGATCTTTCATGTTCTCAATCCCTTCCCTGTCATGCTCCACCTCGTTGCCTTTGCGCCCTCCGAACCCGAGGTTCCAGTACGTCGAGCCCACGATGAACATCTGGCAGATCTGGAAAAGGTGGTTGATGCTGTCGAAGGCATGGATGCCTCCTCCCCGCCTCAGGGAGATAACGGCAGCGCCGATCTTGTGGCGGAACAGGTTGCCGTTGACCCTGGATACAAAGCCTGCACGGTCGATCAGCGCTTTCAGTTCGGGAGTGATGTCTGCAAAGTAGGTCGGTGAAGCAAGAATCATGGCGTCTGCTTCAAGCATCTTGTTGAACAGGTCGTTGAACAGGTCGTTGTTCGTGGCGCACCGCCTGTCTTTTTTCTCGATGCACCGGTAGCAGGAGAGGCAGCCCCGGATCATGGTACCTCCGACCTGGACCAGTTCGGTTTCGATACCGTGCTCGTGCAGAACTCCCGTGACGACGCCGAGCATGCGGAAGGTGTTCCCTTCCCTTCGGGGACTGCCGTTGACCGCCAATACTTTCATGTCCGCTTTCCTTTTTGCTGCAGCTTGGTGAAGATTTGCCGCAGACGGTTTTCCGTGCCCTGAAAAACTCGAACGGATAAATATACAAGAATTGATTTCAGAACAAACGTTTGCCGGTCTGCCTTCCTGAGGTTAGGGCCGGAATTTGCAGCTACGGTTTCCTGCCGAGGGCAACCGAACGGATTTTCCGGAGTGCTGCAAGCATGTCCTCAGGTATCGGTGCACTGAAGGTGAGGGGTTCTTGGGTCGCCGGATGCCGGAACCTGAGGGTTTCGGCGTGCAGAGCCTGCCTCGGCATGAGGTCGAGCAGGTTTCTGACGAACTGTTCGCTCCTTCCGAAAGGGAGCGTGCGCACGTCGTTTCCCCCATAGATCGTATCGCCGAGGATGGGGTGGCCGATATGCTGCAGGTGCACCCTGATCTGGTGCGTCCTGCCGGTATGCAGCGTCAGGGAAACGACGGCGAAGAAGAAGAGGTTTTCGGTGACCTCGTAATCGGTGACGGCATGCTTTCCTTCCCGGCCTTCGAATTCGTAGTTCGCCATGATCTTGCGGTTTTTTCTCGATCTGCCGATGTTGGTCTTCACCGTTCCTGAAAGAGGGTCGGGCACTCCCCAGACAATTGCCTTGTAGACTTTTTCCACCTGGCGCCGGGCGAACTGCTGTGCAAGCCGGTGCAGGGCGATCTGGTTTTTCGCGATGATGATCAGGCCCGAGGTGTCCTTGTCGAGCCGGTGCACGATTCCAGGGCGCAACTCTGTCCGGTCGAGTGCGTCGGCAACCCTGCCTAAATGGTGCAGTATCGCGTTTGCCAGGGTTCCACTCCAGTTGCCGAACGCAGGATGTACCACCATTCCGGGGGCCTTGTTGACTACCATGAGGTCGCCGTCCTCATAGAGGATGTCGATGGGAATGTCTTCGGGAGTCAGTTCCGGTGCGGGTGGTCTGAGAAAGGTGATCTCGATCAGGTCGCACGATTTGATCCGGTAATTCGATTTGACCGGCTTTCCGTTCACCAAGACGCGCTCCTCTTCGATAGCCTCCTGCACCTTGTTGCGCGTGGCGTTTTCGACCTGCTGTGCAAGATACAGGTCGATCCGCATGGGGGTCTGCACGCGGCTGACCTGAAGGGTCATCCGTTTCGGCTCGGCTGGCGATTCGGTTTTTAACGGCTGATTTTGCATCTTTGTAACCTGAAAATACCGGAGAAGGCTGCACAGGGTGCAGGGTGTAATAATAAAGAATTGTTCGAAACAATCGGGACTGAATCCTTCCAGCCATTCCCTGATTCACGATAATCCATCGTTCCTATGCGACAGCATGCTTATCCCGAAAGTCCTGTGTTCGATCTTGCCGTCATCGGCTCGGGCCCCGGCGGTTATGAAGCCGCCCTGCACGGAGCCCTTGCCGGTATGCGGGTGTGCCTCGTTGAAAAAGCCGCGCTCGGGGGCGTATGCGTCAACTGGGGTTGCATCCCGACCAAGGCGCTGCTCAGAAGCGCCGAGGTGTTCGACCTCATGAAGCATGCCGCTTCTTTCGGCGTCACTGTCTCCGGAACCGGTTTCGATCTTGTCCGGGCGGTCAAGCGCAGCCGGAATGTTGCCATGAAAAGTTCCAGGGGCGTGGAATACATGCTCCGCAAGGCGGGCGTCGAGGTCATGCAGGGTGAAGCAGTCCTTTCAGGCAGTCACTCCATCACTGTATCCGTGGCCGGGACCGAATCGCAGACCTTTCAGGCGTCATCCATCATCATCGCTTCCGGTGCCCGGCCAAAGGTGCTCCCGGGTCTCGAACCCGACGGGCAGCGGATCATCACCAGCCGTGAAGCACTCGTCATGAAAACTCTTCCTGGCTCCATGATCGTTGTGGGCGGAGGGGCAATCGGTGTCGAGCTGGCGTGGTTCTTCGCCATGGCGGGTACGAAAGTGATCCTGCTCGAACTGATGGACAGGCTTCTGCCGCTTGAGGACCGCGAGCTTTCAGAAGGACTGAAACGGTCGTTCGAGAAGGCAGGCATCACGGTGCTTTGCGGTGCGCGTGCCGGCAACGTCATCAGCGACACGACCGGGGTCAGCGCCGACATCATCATCGGGGGTGAGGAGCCCCGGCGCGAACAGGCTGATTACCTGCTTGTGGCTGTCGGCGTGACCGGCTGCACCGAAGGGCTCGGCCTTGAAGCCGCCGGCGTCGAAGTCAGCAGGGGCTTCATTGTGACCGACGGCATTTGCCGTACCTCGGCCCCGGACATCTATGCAATCGGAGACGTCCGGGGAGGCATGCTGCTTGCCCACAAGGCGTCGTCCGATGCGGTGATCGCAGTGGATGCAATCATGGGCAGGGAGCCGCTGCCCTTGGATGAACGGTCGATTCCCCGCTGCGTCTATTCCCAGCCTTCGGTTGCTTCTGTCGGTCTGTCGGAAGAGGAGGCCGAAGCCCGCGGCATGCCGGTGAAGGTCGGCCGTTCGTTGTTTGCGGCTTCAGGCAAGGCCAATGCCTCCGGTCATCTCGAGGGCATGGTCAAGCTCTTGTTCGACGGGGCTGACGACCGTCTGGTCGGAGCACATGTGCTCGGCTACGATGCCGTCGAACTCATCGGAGAGATCGGTCTTGCCTGCAGACTCGGAGTAACCATCGGTGAACTCGTCAGAACCGTACATGCCCATCCGACGCTTTCCGAAACGGTCAGGGAAGCTGCAATACAAGCCGGGCAATCCGGCGCCTGATGCGGTCCGGATGGTACGTTCACCCCTTCCGTTCCGTTCGAGAAAACCATTTTATAATATCTGTTCAAAAGCATAAATTCAGGATTCATTATTGAAATTTCTTCTCACAACAAGCACGCCGCTTCCGGGAAACAGAGAGGATGAGAGCCCCGGACCGGATACGACAAACCAATCGATTATGACCCAGACTGCAAAAGCTGCCAGGAAAACATCTCCGGCGAAAGCCAAGGCAAATGCGGATGCTCAGGCTCCTGCCGAAGTGAAGAAACCAAAGTCAAAAAAGAAGCAGGCCCTTGCTTTTCCGTTCACAGCCATAGTCGGCCAGGAGGAGATGAAGCTCAGTCTGATCCTGAACATCATCGACCCGAGGATCGGGGGCGTGCTGGTCATGGGTCATCGCGGCACCGGAAAAAGCACCACGGTCAGGGCACTTGCCGAAGTGCTTCCGCTGATTCCACGCGTTAAGGACGATATCTACAACCGGACCGTAGAACAGTATGTCGAGGCGGAATCGGGCAAGAAAGGCGTTCCGCCGATCAACCCGGCCGATGTCAAGACCGAGATGATTCCCGTGCCGGTCGTCGATCTACCCCTCGGTGCAACCGAAGACCGTGTCTGCGGTACCATCGATATCGAAAAAGCGCTGACAAGCGGCGTCAAGGCTTTCGAGCCCGGCCTTCTTGCCCAGTCGAATCGCGGGTTCCTCTATATTGACGAAGTCAACCTGCTCGATGACCACCTTGTCGACGTGCTGCTCGACGTTGCCGCCAGCGGCAAAAACGTCGTCGAGCGCGAAGGTATCAGTATCCGCCATCCTGCCCGGTTCGTTCTGGTCGGTTCCGGCAACCCTGAAGAGGGGGAACTGAGGCCCCAGCTGCTCGACCGTTTCGGTCTCCATGCACGAATCATCACCATCAACGACGTTGCCAAAAGGGTCGATATCGTCAAACGCCGGCGCGAGTACGACGAGGACCCGGAAGCATACCTGAAAAAATGCACCCGTGAGCAGCAGAAGCTGCAGAAGAAGATCGTTGCAGCCCAGGAGCTGCTTCCTCAGGTGACGATGGACGACAAGGTGCTGACCGACATCGCCAGGCTCTGCATGAACCTCGGCATCGACGGACACCGCGGCGAGCTGACCATCACCAGGACCGCCCATGCCTACGCTGCCTACCAGGGCAAGACGACGGTGACGATGGAGCATGTCAGGGAGATCGCCGGTCTCTGCCTCCGCCACCGTCTGCGCAAGGATCCTCTTGAAACCGTCGACGCAGGAGAGAAGATCGACCGCGAACTCGCAAAAGTGCTGGGAGAGGCGGAAGCAGCAGCATGATAGCTTTTACCGATATTGTTGGAATGGATCTGGCCAAGCAGGCGCTCATGCTCCTGGCTGTAGATTCATCGCTAGGAGGGGTGGTTATTCCGGCGGCTGTCGGTTCCGGAAAATCGACCCTTGCACGTGCGTTTGCAGATATCCTTCCGGAAGAGACCCCTTTTGTCGAGCTTCCGCTGAACGTGACCGAAGACCGCCTGATCGGCGGAGTCGATCTTGAAGCTACGCTTGCGGCGGGGCAGCGGGTAGTCCAGCATGGCGTCCTGTCGAAAGCGCACAAGGGCGTGCTGTACGTCGATTCGCTCAGCCTGCTCGACAGCTCTGCCATTTCCCACATCATGGATGCAATGTCAAGGGGCGTCGTGCTTGTTGAACGTGAAGGCCTGAGCGAGGTGCATCCTGCGGACTTCATGCTTGTCGGTACCTACGATCCGAGCGACGGAGAGGTGCGCATGGGCCTGCTCGACAGGATCGGCCTGATCGTGCCGTTTGCGACACAGAACGATTTCCGTGCCAGGAAGAAGATTGTCACCACGGTGCTGGGCAAAAGGGACGAGGAGGATACCAGAGACGAACTTCTCATGCTCAGGGGGCTGATCCGGGGAGCCAAGGAGCAGCTTCCGCACGTTTCCATCACGAACGAACAGGTGAAAGGACTTATCCAGACGGCCCTGAGTCTCGGCGTCGAGGGGAACCGAGTCGACATTTTCTGTATCCGTGCCGCTCTTGCCAGCGCCGCTCTTGCCCAGCGTACCGAAGTCGATGACGAGGACCTCAAGCTTGCCGTCAAGCTCGTTCTGGTGCCAAGGGCTACACGCATGCCGGAACGGGAAGCCGGTCCTGACGAGATGCAGCAGCAGGACGAACCGCCGCCTGAAGAAGAGGCTCCGGAGGACGAGAATGCTCCAGCCGACACACCGGACGCCGAAGCCGAGGAGGAGCAGAAGGAGACTCCCGACATGATCGAGGAGCTGATGATGGACGCTGTTGAGACCGAACTGCCCGATAACATCCTGAACATCTCTCTCGCATCGAAGAAAAAAGCGAAGTCCGGAAGCCGCGGCGAAGCGCTGAACAACCGGAGGGGTCGCTTCGTCCGTGCCCAGGAAGGGGAGATGAAGAGCGGCAAGGTCGCCCTGATTCCGACCCTGATCTCGGCAGCTCCGTGGCAGGCCACCCGCAAAAAGGACAAGAAGATGGCCGACCGGCCGGCGAACGCCCTGATTATCAACAAGGAAGATGTCAAAATCAAGAAGTTCCGCGACAAATCGGGTACGCTTTTCATCTTCATGGTCGATGCATCGGGTTCGATGGCGCTGAACCGCATGCGGCAGGCAAAGGGCGCCGTATCCAGTCTGCTGCAGAATGCCTATGTGCATCGAGACCAGGTCGCCCTGATCTCGTTCAGGGGAAAGCAGGCCCAGGTGCTTCTGCCTCCCTCCCAGAGCGTCGATCGTGCTAAGCGGGAACTCGACGTGCTGCCGACCGGGGGAGGAACGCCGCTTGCCTCGGCCCTGATTACCGGGTGGGAAACCGCCAAGCAGGCCCGTACCAAGGGCATCACGCAGATCATGTTCGTCATGATCACCGACGGCAGGGGGAATATCCCGCTACAGGCGGCATACGAGCCGAATGCCGAAAAGGCGAGCAAGGAACAGCTCGAAAAGGAGATCGAGGCGCTTGCACTGTCGATCCAGGCTGACGGGGTTGCTTCCATCGTGATCGATACCCAGATGAACTACCTGTCGAGAGGAGAGGCTCCGAAGCTTGCTCAGAAACTTGGCGGCCGGTATTTCTACCTGCCGAACGCAAGGGCGGAGCAGATCGTCGAGGCGGCATTAAGTTGATGAACTATTTCCGGTTACCGGCTGCCTGCTCCGGTAACCGGAGTGTTCGGAATTTTTTTCTTCTTTTATACATTAGATGTACACAATATATCTCATCTAATGCTCACCGTATCACCACATCATGTCCACCCGTCGTAAAATCACCGCAATCGTAGGACTCGAGCAGTACAATGCCGGTCTCTGGAGGAAAATCAAAGGTCTTCTCGAACATGAGGCAGACCTTGTTCAGCTGAGCGACGTCGATCTCGAAAAGCAGAATCCCGATGCTGCACAGGCCATCCGTGAAGCTGACTGCGTCTTCATGAGCATGATCAATTTCAAGGAGCAGATCGACTGGTTCAAGGAGCAGCTCGACCAATCGACCAACGAGAAGACCGTCTTTGTCTTCGAATCGATGCCTGAAGCCATGTCCCTCACAAAGGTCGGGAGCTACGCTGTCGGAGACGGCAAGGCCGGCATGCCCGACATGGTGAAGAAAGTGGCGAAGATGCTGGTCAAGGGCAGGGACGAGGATGCCCTTTACGGCTACATGAAGCTGATGAAGATCATGAGAACCATCCTGCCCCTCGTGCCGAACAAGGCCAAGGATTTCAAGAACTGGCTCATGGTCTATTCCTACTGGCTGCAGCCGACCGCGGAGAATATCGCGAACATGTTCAGGCTCATCCTCAGGGAATATTTCAATGTTCAGGTCACGGTCGGAGCGATCGTTGACGTGCCGAACATGGGGCTCTACCATCCCGATGCTCCTGGATATTTCAAGGATGTGAAAAGTTTCAAGAACTGGTCGAAAAAACGAGGCCTGAATTTCGACAAGGGGCAGAAAATGGCCCTCCTCTTCTTCCGCAAACACCTGCTGCAGGAAAAGACTTATATCGACAACACCATCAGAACCCTTGAAAAAAGAGGCATCAACGTTTTTCCTGCTTTTGTCATGGGCGTCGAGGGTCATGTGCTGGTCAGGGACTGGCTGATCAAGGAGAATATCGATCTGCTGGTGAACATGATGGGATTCGGGCTTGTCGGTGGACCTGCAGGTTCCACCAAACCAGGTACGGCTGCCGAGGCGAGGAACGAGATCCTGACCACGCTCGACGCACCCTACATCGTTGCCCAGCCGCTTCTCGTGCAGGATTTCGAATCGTGGCATGAACTTGGTGTGGCACCCATGCAGGTGACGTTCACCTATTCCATTCCCGAGATGGACGGCGCTGTTTCGCCGATCATTCTCGGAGCACTCAAGGACGGCAAGATCGAGACCGTCCAGGAGCGGATCGACCGGCTCGCGCTGCTTTCGAAGCAGTGGATGAGGCTTCGCGGGACGCCGAACCGGGAAAAGAGGCTTGCATTTGTCGTCTACGACTATCCTCCAGGTCTCGGAAAGAAGGCCAGTGCGGCATTGCTCGATGTTCCGAAATCCCTGTTCGAGATCCTTCAGCGACTCAAGAAGGAGGGATACAACGTAGGCCAGCTTCCCGAGAACCACGAGCAGCTTTTTGAGATGCTCGACAAGGCGACAGACCACCAGATTCAGCAGCGCCGGCCGGATGCCCTGAAAATCAGTTATGACAGTTACAGGGAGATCACGACACCGAAGGAGCGCGAAAGAATCGAGGATCGCTGGCAGCAGTTTCCCGGAGAGATCGTGCCGATAGGCGACCAGGAGGTCTTTCTTGGCGGAATACGCTTTGGCAACGTCTTCATCGGCGTTCAGCCGCGCATGGGCGTTCAGGGAGATCCCATGAAACTGCTTTTCGACAAGGCGAACACGCCGCATCACCAGTATATATCCTTCTACCGATGGATCAGCAGGGTTTTCGACGCCCATGCGCTCATCCATGTCGGCATGCACGGCTCTGTTGAATGGATGCCGGGGCTGCAGACCGGACTGACTGGTGACTGCTGGCCCGACGCCCTTCTCGGGGAGGTTCCGCATTTCTACATCTATCCGGTCAACAACCCGAGCGAATCGACCATAGCCAAACGTCGCGGTCTGGCGACCATGGTTTCCCATGTTGTTCCGCCGCTTGCACGTGCCGGGCTCTACAAGGAGCTTCCCGCCCTGAAGGACCTGCTGGGCGATTACCGCGAAAGGAACCTCGGCCACTCGGGCGAAGCGTCCGAAATCGAGGAGGCTATCATGAGCAAGGCCGAGATGCTCAACCTCACCGACGACTGTCCCCGCCGCGAAGGAGAATCTTTCGGTGATTATGTCAGCAGGCTCTACGTCTACATTCTTGAACTGGAAAACAGGCTCATATCAAACTCTCTGCATGTTTTCGGTGAATCGAGCCCGCTCGATTCGCAGATCATCACCGTCACCGAAACCCTGAAGAACCGCGGCGAGGACGGCCGCTCCCTGCCCTATATCCTCATCACCTCTTCCGGAAGGAACGGCCATTACGGCAGCTACGAGGAACTGACAAGCCGTTCGAGGAAAGGGGAGGAGGATGCCATCCAGCTGAGGGAGTGGGCCGAGGATGCCTGCAAGGAGTTCGTGCGTCAGGTACTGTTCGAAAAGAAGACCCCTGCACTCGTCTTCGAGGATATCACCGGGGGCACGAGGATGCCCCAGGCGGATATTCCCCTCATCGACCGCCTCACCCAGGAGGGTTTGCAGATTCTTTACGCCCTGCGCGACAACCGGGGAGAGATGGATGCTCTTATGAAAGTGCTTCGGGGCGGTTACATTCCGTCCGGCCCTGGGGGCGACCTTGTCAGGGACGGCATGAACGTGCTTCCCTCCGGGCGCAACATCCATTCGATCGATCCGTGGAGGATTCCTTCGGAGATGGCCTTCAAGAGAGGTTCGATGATTGCCGACAGCATCGTCAAGAAACATCTCGTCGAGAACGACAACATCTATCCCGAGACCATTGCACAGGTGATCTGGGGTCTCGACACCATCAAGACCAAGGGTGAGGCTGTTGCCGTGGTCATCCGGCTCATGGGAGCGGAACCTTCCTACGACGCTTTCGGCAAGATCAGCCACTACAACCTGATTCCGCTCGAGAAGCTTGGACGTCCACGCATCGACGTGCTGATGCAGCTCAGCCCGATCTTCCGCGATGCGTTCGGACTGCTCATGGATCAGCTCGACCGCCTCGTCAAGGATGCTGCAAAGGCCGACGAACCGCACGAGATGAACTACATCAGGAAACATGTGGAGGAAGCGATGGCTGAAGGGTCCGATTTCGAGACCGCGACATCCCGCCAGTTCACCCAGGCTCCCGGAGCATACGGTACTTACGTGGACGATATGATCGAGGATTCGGCCTGGGAGAACGAAGGAGACCTCGACGACCTGTTCATCCGCCGCAACAGCTGCGCATACGGCGGCAACAGAAAGGGCGAGAAGCAGTCCGAGATACTGCAGAAGCTGCTCGGATCGGTGGACAGGGTCGTGCACCAGGTCGACTCCACCGAATTCGGCATTTCCGACATCGACCACTACTTCTCGTCATCCGGATCTCTCCAGCTTGCGGCGCGACGCAGGAACCAGCGGGTGTCGGATGTCAGGCTCAACTACATCGAATCGTTCACTTCCGACATCAAGGTGGACGATGCCGACAAGTCGCTGCGTGTCGAATACCGGTCCAAGCTGCTCAACCCGAAGTGGTTCGAGGGCATGCTCAAGCACGGCCACAGCGGAGCGACGGAGATCAGCAACCGTGTCACCTATATGCTCGGCTGGGATGCCGTTACCAAGAGCGTGGACGACTGGGTCTACAAGAAGACCGCAGAAACTTACGCTCTCGATCCCGAGATGCGCGAACGGCTCGCAAAGGTCAACCCGCAGGCCATCAAGAACATCGTCGGAAGGATGCTCGAAGCGCACGGCAGGGGCATGTGGAAGGCGGACCAGGATACCATCAACGAGCTGCAGGAGATCTACGCCGATTTGGAGGACAGGCTGGAAGGGCTGACGGACGACGAATAAGCATGATCCGACTGCCTCGCTGTCGAACCGCTCACGACGGTGGAACGAGGCAACCACATGAGGATTGAACTCAAACGAAAAAGGCCACATCCGGTCGTAGCCTTTTTGTTTTCCGAAACTTTCCGCGCAGTTACATCGAGGTGGAGCAGTCCGCATCCTCCCTGGTGATCTTCACGTTGTGCGGGTATGCGGATGGCAGATATCGCCGGACAGTTGCCTGAAATCGCAAAGTCCGGGGGGGTGTCAGATCCTTGTGCGCATGCAGTAGTTGAATCTGGACTTGACACGCTGTGCGAACCATTTTGTGGAAAGGTTTTTGCTGAAGAATTTCGGGCTGTTCAGGGCAATATCGGGCAGCACGGCATAGATCGTATAGCCGAATTTCCTCTTGTGCATTGCAGAAAGCGTACGATAGGTGTATGTTTTCTCGAAGTCATAGCTCTTTTCCCTTGAGAAATTCCTCCTGATTGCATTTTCATCGAATGCAACCCCTTTTTTCTTCATGAGCTCAATGAAGGTTTCACAGGTGACCGACGATGCGCTGTTGCCGTTTTGGTAGTTCATCAGGTCGCCGTCCATGTCGATCTTTTTTCGGGAGAGCCTGGCCAGCATGTTCTGGAATCCGGCGTTCCTGCTTGCATAATGGCCGGCGTTGAAATCGGCGAACACATATTTCCAGTCTGTATAGTTGTGTTCATAGTCGAGCAGGTAGGCCGTTCCATAGAAAACACCGCCCTTACAGGTATAGAGCATGTCACGGACGCTTCCGCCGCCTGCTTTTTCAGGTTTTTTCGGGTAATCCTGGGCGAATTTCACCGAAACCTGCATCGAGCCGATCGTTGTGACCAGATCACTGATATCCTTGTTCAGTAAAAGAAGAATAGGCTTGGTGACATCGGAAGAGGTGAACTCATTGTACCACCGTTCGAAATCCAGTTCACTTGAGATCGAGTCGATGTTTTCACGGAATGTCTTTCCGTTCGCCGCCGTTTGATCCAGTCTTGCCTGAATGATGTATCGCAATACCTCGTTTGACTCGGCCTCCTCGATCTTTTTTTTCAGGATGCCTGCCATTCTCGTGTTTTTCGGTACAAGCGCAAAGCCGCTGACCTGGTTGATGACGGCGATCACGGCGCAGACATGTTCCTTGTCGACAGGTTTTCCCTGTTCCAGGAGGCTTTCTTTTATGGCTCTCGCCCAGATGTCGGGTGAAGGATTGTTCGGCCTGGCAGCACGGACCAGTCTTTCGACCTGCTTCTGTGACAGCCCGGTATTACTGGTCTCCGAACATCCGCTCAGAAACAATGCGAAAAGACATGCAAGGAATATGAATCGGTTTACTCTGGTCATGGTGCGGGTCTCTTATTGGTCGGTATTGCCGGCGAAAGCGGTCGTTGGAGGAAACCGGAAAGAGGCTGTCCCGGTTACGCTTCCGGGACAGCCTCTTTCTCGCTGATCCTGCGGGTTTATACCGAGGTCGAGTAGTTTGGAGCCTCCCTGGTGATCATGACGTCGTGCGGATGGCTCTCCCTGAGCCCTGCCGAAGTGATGCGCACGAACCGTGTCTTTTCCTTCAGGTCGGAGATGGTTTTCACCCCGCAGTAGCCCATGGCCGATTTCAGGCCGCCGATCAGCTGGTAGACCACCTCGTCGAGCCTGCCTTTCGAAGGTATCCTGCCTTCGATGCCTTCGGGAACGTACTTTTTCGATTCCGCCGAAGCGTCCTGGAAGTAACGGTCGCTGCTGCCTTCAGGCTCCGACATGGCCCCGAGCGATCCCATACCGCGATACGCCTTGAATTTTCTGCCTTCGAAAAGGATGGTTTCGCCGGGGCTTTCATCCGTACCGGCGAAGATGCTGCCCATCATGACCGTGTCGGCGCCTGCCGCGATTGCCTTGGCGATATCGCCGCTGTATTTGATGCCTCCGTCGGCGATGACCGGTATGCCTGTTTTTGCGGCCTCCTCGGAGCAGGTCAGGATGGAGGAGAGCTGCGGCATGCCCACTCCGGCCACGATCCGGGTAGTGCAGATGCTGCCGGGTCCGATACCGACCTTGACGGCGTCGGCCCCGGCTTCGACAAGGTCCCTAACGGCTTCCGGCGTGGCGATGTTTCCGGCGATGACCTGCAGGTCGGGATAGGCTTTCTTGATCGATATTACCATGTCGATAACGGCCTTACTGTGGCCGTGCGCGGTATCGACGGCTACGACGTCCACGCCGGCTTCGACAAGCGCCTTGACCCTTGTCAGAGTGTTCGCCCTTATGCCGACGGCTGCACCCGCCCTGAGGCTGCCGTGGCGGTCCTTGCATGCGTCGGGGCACTGCTTGCGTTTCTGGATGTCCTTGAAGGTGATGAGACCCTTCAGGTTTCCCTTGCCGTCGACGATCAGCAGCTTTTCGATCTTGTTCTTCATCAGGATTTCCTCGGCCTTGCCGAGATCGATATCCTCACCGGCAGTCACGAGGTTGGTTGTCATGATGCTCGATATATTCTGTTCAAGCGATTGCTTCAGCCGCAGATCCCGGTTGGTCACGATTCCCTTGAGCCGCAGGTTTCCGGCGTTGTCCGGAGAAGGGCGTTCGATGACCGGGATGCCGGAGACGGAATGCTTCAGCATGAGGTCGATGGCGTCCTGGATCGTTGCGTCCTCGTAAAGCGTGAACGGATTGCGGATGATGCCGCTTTCGAACCGTTTTACCTTCGCGACCTGGCGGGCCTGCTCGTCGATCGAGAGGTTTTTGTGGATGATGCCGATCCCTCCTGCCCGTGCAAGGGCGATGGCGAGCTCCGCTTCCGTGACGGTGTCCATGGCTGCGCTGACCAGGGGAATGTTGACCGTGATGTTTCTCGTAAGCCGAGAGGAAACACTGGTTTCCTTGGGTAGCACGGCAGAGAAGGCCGGAACCAGCAGGACGTCGTCGAACGTGAGTGCATGGTAGAGAATCTTGTCCATAGGGAGGCGTGTTAGAGATTGCGGCGAAATGATTGTGCCAATTTACGAAAGTGGTGTTGAAAGGCAAAGCTTCCCGCCGTTCGTGATCCGGCATGCCGGAGCAGGCAAAACAAGAACTTTCAAAAAAGGAAAATGCGTTGTACATTAACGATCTTGTCAACGGAGAGATCGCATAGTTGGTCTAGTGCGCTCGCCTGGAAAGCGGGTAGGGTGTAACAGCCCTCGAGGGTTCGAATCCCTCTCTCTCCGCAGGGAAAAAGATGTTGAAACAGTCCCCCGGAAGGGTTTTTCCTCTGGCAATATCGGGCCGTTTCGCTATCTTAGGTGCCCTGTTCCTTGCATAGCACTGGAGGATTAGCCTAATTGGTAAGGCAGCAGTCTTGAAAACTGCCGGGTTTGCGCCCTTGGGGGTTCGAGTCCCTCATCCTCCGCACAACGTTTCAGGAGAGGTGGCCGAGCGGCTGAAGGCAACGGTTTGCTAAACCGTCATAGTACGTATAGTGCTATCGAGGGTTCGAATCCCTCCCTCTCCGCGGGAAAAGAGGCTGTCTCGGAAGCAAAACCGAGACAGCCTTTTTTGCATCGATACCTGCCGAGCCAGGCCATCAATCGCCCACAAAAAAGCGGGATATCATCCCGCCATCTTGGCTATGTTGTGTGCCATTGCCGCCAGCCCCATTTCGATTTCCACTTTCTTAAGACCTCTCAGTCTGAATCGCCTAAAATTCCTATTCTGTTTGAGCT